>ENA-UENX01000011-UENX01000011.1-marine-metagenome-genome-assembly--contig:-NODE-11-length-88393-cov-3.427388_pt1 | contig 88393 bp, 59 predicted proteins | sample MGYA00237875_ERZ529327 | MGnify/ENA primary metagenome ERZ529327 (study PRJEB26372, sample SAMN05368347) | marine metagenome | biome: cultured habitat; feature: ocean water; material: water; isolation... | reverse complement strand
GAATCTGTGCCAAGAATATCATATTTCCATTTACCACTTGTAGAGAATCGGGGGTCGCATCAATGCGGAGTTCACCAACATCTGTATCATCGTCTAAGGCGGCAGCCAAAAGCCCTAATTGAGCCCCTAAAGCAGTAGCCAAACTATCGCGCACGGTGTTAGCGGCATTTTCAAATTCGGCATCTGCCTCCCACAGACTCTGTACTAAAGTAATCCAGAGTCCAATCCCTAAAGCCGTTAAACTCGCAACTCCGGTAAAAAGTAGCGCACTTGCCCCTATCGTAAAGAACCATTTTAGCAACCCATACAAGATCTCGTCCTCAGGGTCAACTTGTACATCAATCCCACTGGTATCAAAGACCATCCCTGTGGTCCCACGGATAAGGCTTGGAATCATTGGTCCATCAAACCGGATGTCCACATCCGGAGCAATATCAACTAAGGGTGTATCAACAATTCGAATTACGTGTCCAGAAACGCCAATGGCTGAATCTGTCATGGCAAGCTCTAGTCGTTCCACTCGGCGATCATCTTCTTCGGTCCCTTCTTGCGCAGTAGCGCCACGATCAAGCATTAGATCCAAGAAGTTTCTATTGTAGGCAAAGGCCATACCCGTCATCGGCGGAACAAAACTCTCTAGCAAGTCTGGAGTAGCGGAGCTACCGGGAGGGGCTGCTGAAACCACAAAAGCATCCACCGTGTCAGGACCTGCCGGCATAAGTTGTAGGTCCACTGACCAATTTACGGGATCGGGGCGGGTATTAGGGTTGTCGAACCGGGAATCATTTAGTCCTTGCACTAAGGTCTTAGCGATAGGGATTCTCGTATCATTCAGTATATCACTAATATCTCCAGTTGAAAATAGCTCATCTAAATCCCCTTCCGAGATAGGAGCGGAAGGCGTACCATCTACTCCATCGTATTGCAGACCGACTTCCATAAAGCCCTCCTCATCGGGTACCAGGACCAGGGAGATTTTCACCGCAGTATCCAAGTCAAAGACGATGGGTGGAGTGTTTGGAAGAGCTGAGGGGCGAACTTCGATGGTTCCAGTCAATACAAGACGGGTATAAGGCTGATCATTATCGGGTTTTGCCATTTCGAAAACCGGAGGATCTAAAAGGACCTTTACATCCACATCTACATTGGCAATTTCTCTTTGAAGGACGATCTCTTGCGGAATTTTTCCAATTCTTCTTAGTTCGACCAGAAAATCATTGAGCACAGAAATACTGATGCTGACGCCAGCATCAGCTTCGCCTAGTTGAATATTCATGGTAGTTTTCTTTAGTTTTTTGGATTAGGTAGTGTCAAAGCGATTTGTACTCTACCTGTATTCATTTATGCTCCAAAAACCTAAAGTGTTACGATATTCTACCACTTGACTATACCTACAAGCCTTTGCCTAGATATTAGAATCCATCAATACAGACCATGTTCCTTTGCTATCCTTGTACCAAACAAAGAGGTATTTCCCACCATAACTACCACTACATTGTCCAATTTCATAAGCCATTCTATCATTCACCAATTCGATATGAATCGGCTTTAATTGGAGGGAATAGTTTTCTCGATTCATATATTGATAATCCTTTGCAATCGCCTCATGCCCTACGATTAAGGGCTTATGGTTATAATAGAGGGCATCCGGAGTATAAAGACTCGTGACCAGCTTCTCCGCATTATGCGCATTGCACAATTCCATCCAGTCCGTCCTTCTTTGATCGAATGCTAGTAGCGCCGAAGAATCGACGGCCGAGGCTGGGGCAATGAATTCCATTTCGCGCCGTAAGGTATCTCCTTGCTGTTTAAGAATGAGTAGATGTTTAAATTCTTCCTGCTTGGCATTGGTAAAGTGACCAATCTCATATAGATACCCTCGTTCCTCACTCGCAATGGTTCGATGAAGATTTACTAGAGAAGTTAGATCCTTGTATCTAATCTGATGATACCGAATTTGCTCTTCCAACGGGAAGCCTAAGGACCCAGTTGGACCTAGAAAAACAGGGTTTTCTGTATACACCTTCGCAACTTCAATTTCCGTTCCGCGGATCAGTTCTGCCCAAACAGCTAAAGTGGTGTCTTCCGTTAAACTTTTGGCAGAAGTTATAGGCTCCCCTCTGGCTGTTGTTCCACTATTGGAAGTATTGGAATTACAGGCCGTTCCTAGTAAAACAAGGATACTTAGGCATAATAGCGTCGATTGTAGTGGGCGTTGGTAATCCATAATCTTAGCATTAGATGTATGGCAAAACTAAAGAATCCACGGATTAAATATACCATCTGCCTAAACTCCTTATGTTTAATGGTCTATGTTTTATAGAAACCCTTTTTTTTGCAGCCACTGCCTCATCGTGTCATAATAGCCTGGGCAAGCTTGCCATTGATATTTACTAAGATCCTCCTTGAATCCGCAACTATCGCATTTCTGAATATTATGATTGCATTGTGGTAGGGTTTTGATTTCCATTTGATCTTCATACCGTTGCCCCAAATGGCTTTCATAATAGGCTTTGGTTCTTTTCCAATCTACCTGACTATCATTTTCACCAAATACAGCTAAAATAGGGCACTTAATCTGGGCGAGCAGGAGATTAAAATCTTGCAGGTACACAAAGAGGCCACTTTTATTATCAAAGTACCCTTTCTTCATGTACTTCTCTTGGTTAATGTAATATTGCTTTTCTCTTTCCGCTTTGGGTTTATCCAGGTCCTGCCCAAAACCAAATAAGGCCTGACATAGACTATCTTGATCCAGTGGTCTAGTTGCCTTTTCGGCTGCTTCGTAAGAACCGCCCGTATAAAATATCCGTTGCCCTTCCGCCCAAGCATCATACAAATATTGAGCTTCCTTTTCCGTTTTCCCTTGTATGATCAAATTGGATTGTAGCATATAACCAAAGGTCTCCTTATCATCAGTCCCGCTCACAGAAATCCAAAAGTCGATGGGATGTTGATCGATGATCAAAGGACAAATCCAACCTCCCCGACTTACGCCCCACAATCCGATTCTCAAAGAGGCGAATCCCGGTTGTTGCTGTATTTTTTTAATGGCTACCAAAGCTTCTGCTGCAGAACTTTCGACCGGCTGATTCGCATCGAATTCGCCTTCACTTCCTCCACAACCCATCTTATCCCAAAACATAACGGCCAGGCCAAAATCAACGAACTGGTCCCGTAATCTTCCATACCAATTGCCCTCCACGAAATTAGTAGCCCCATAGCCCGGAATTATCACGATAAGTGCAGTAGGTTGGCGATCCTTAGGTTTCTCGATCAGGCCACGCAGGGTATTGCCCTCGTAGGAAAAGTCAAAGGCCTCGGCCACTTTTTGAGCCATGATCGGTTGAACGGTGAGCTGACCTAAGGCTAGGAATAAACAGAGAAAAGCGCTTCTGATTGTCATATTGTTCTATTAGCTAAATGAGGTAATGACGTTACTTTGGAACTAGCTCATCTATAAGACAACAAAAATGGAACAAGGTGGCTTTTACTCGCCAAATGCCTAAAATTTGGCCTTATTCGGTTAAAACCTACCCCCTACCAGCACAGTCTGGTGTCTAGCTTTAGGCAAGAGACATTGGCACCCTACTACATCATGATTCAAATACAACTTCTATGTCGAAGATCATTACTCGAAGTATAATATTGCTATACCTCCTTACTCTAAGCCTACCAATCCTCTCTGCCCAAACGAACATCCTTCTCGAAGCGGAAGACGGGATATTGCTTGGTTCGGCGGAAATTGCCAACTGTAGTAGTGCATCAAACAATAAGATGGTCAAAGGAATTAATGCTGGGGGCACCTCCAATGCCTTGCGTTTGGAGGGCGTGCAAATACCGACGGCAGGAACTTATTTCATTACGGTAAGCTATATAGCAGTAAACGATGTCACCATAGAGTATCAAGTTAATGGAAATTCAACAGTATCTTTAGATGCCACCGCCTCTGGGGCTTGGTGTTACCAAGGTGGTGGTCCGGCCGATATCACCTTTGAGCAAGATTTTGAAGCAGGCGAAAGTAGTTTGCTATTTTTCAATTCTCCCATAATCGACAAGGTTACCATTGTTTCCGATACTAGTCGACAAGCCACTACCTTCTATTTGAGTAGCTCTAGCGGCAACGACAATAACAGCGGGCTTACCAAAGACGCCCCTTGGGCCAGTCTCGCTAGAATCAATGCCGTGAAGCTTATCCCAGGAGATACACTGCTGCTACGTAAGGGAGATACATTCACCGGGCAGCTCGCACTGCGCAACGAAAGCGGCACGGCTGAAGCACCGATAGTTATTGCGACCTACGGAACCGGAGAACACCCCATTATTGATGGCAATGGCTTTTTGTCCTCCTTGTATGTCCAAAACAGTGGCTTCCTTCACCTCTCCGGCCTGGAACTAAAGAACGATGGGGGACCAGCTCAGCCAGGAGACCCGACAAATCTCCGCTATGGCCTCTACCTCCATAATACCTCTACGGATGGGACGATCTTCGGCCATTATCGAATCCAAGATATGGTGTTTAAAAATATCTACCCGACCGATCCCTTAACCGATGACGACCAGACGGGTGTTCATGCCTACGGTTTCAACACCAGCGGCTCTTGGGGGGATGAGCAGTACCCTACTCGCTTCGAGGATCTATTGATCGAAAATTGCTTATTTACTCGAACTGGACGACATGCACTGCGGGTATTGGCTACCAAGCATCTAGTTATCCGCAACAACCTCTTTGAACATGTGGGGGGCGCTGGAATGGTGATTGGTGCGAATAACTCCAATGTACTAGTAGAGAAAAACACCACCAACTACACTGGTTCCGATCTTGATCCGCGCATGGCCGCTCGAGGGAGCGGAATATGGTGCTTTCGTACAAAAAACCTAGTGGTGCAAAACAACCGATTTATGCATGCAAGGGGCATCAAGGATTCTTTTGGTATGCACATTGATATCGGAAACCAGGATGTCGTTTACCAATACAATTACAGCGAGGATAATGAAGGTGGATTTGTGGAAGTTTTAGGCGGGAATAAGAATGTGGGGTATCGGTACAATATAAGTGTCGGAGATGGTTGGCGTTCCAGAGGGACTCAACTAGGGCGGATATTTTGGGTAGGCGGCTGGTCAGGAACGGTAAATGCACCGATTGCCTCCGATAGCGTATTCATCTACAATAATTCCGTCTTTGTCCCGGATCATATACAGCCAAGAATCTGGATTGAAGCAGTCACCCGGCATACCCGCATTTACAACAATATTGTTTATGCGCCCAATGGCTTGGGTCAGATCTTCATCAAGAATGATCCGAGCTATAACGATTTTGACTATAACATTTGGTTTGGAAACATTAATACCCTGGATGACGAGGGCGATACTTACCAAGGTGCAGGTGCAATGACGTTCGACCCCCAATTTGCTGGAAATTCTATCTTTTTGCCCGAGGACTTGACCTTACAAATGAATAGTCCGGCGATCAACAGCGGGAAATTGATTTACAACCTCGATCAACCCCATTTACCTTTTGAGAGTCACGGTGGACAAGATTATTTCGGAAACCCAATCTCATCCACGGCTCAACCCAATATCGGTGCATATGGAGGAACGGGAATCGTCTCAAATACTGAAGAGGTATCGGAGGATCGTTTCCATGTATATCCAACAATCCTTTCTGCAGGACAAACCATTATCGTGGAACCCAAAATGAATACATCTTCTTCCCGAACTGAGATTCTATTATTCAATTCCAAAGGAGTACTTATTTCAAAGACCGCCGCAATTGGGAATCAAAAACTTGAATTGCCAACCTCCGATGTATCGTCTGGAATGCACTTTATTTACTTCATCGGAAATGGCTGGATGGAATGTAGGAAGGTACAAATCTTTTCAAATTGATTAGCTAAAGATTGATTTTGCAAAGGGGATTGCAATCTCGGCAATAGCACGTACCTATATTGTTATAATTTGTAACTTATGATTATTCAAGAGCAGTTCTCACTGCTTTAGCGCTTTTCTCTGCCTAAAACCCAAAAGATGAATAATCTGTACAAGGTACTTTTCTTGTCCATTACCCTATTCCCTATTTGCAATTCGATCCTAGGTCAACATGAGTGGGCTCCCATTGGAGCTAAATGGACCATGGAAACTCGTTCTGCGTTTTCTGGTAATCTTGGCTTTAGTGAAATTGAAGTTATTGGTGATACCATGATCAATGGACAAAGCGCTAAGATTCTGAGAAGAAGCGCCCAGACTTGTAATCTTCGTCCCACTTTGGAATTCACGTATCAGGATCAGCATATGGTTTATCTCTACGATACTCGCAATGATGCTTTCAACCTCAAATTTGATTTTGGAGTAGGCGTAGATTCCAGCTACGTTATGTACCGAATGAATCCTATTGATACTGGCGCTTTGGAAGCGGTAAATGTGATTGTGGACTCAATTAGTTTCTATCCATTAGCGAATGGTGATAGCTTGCGGGTACAACATGTTTCTTCGGCTATGGATTTCGCCGGTGGCGTCCCCACTAATGTTGTACTAGAGAATGTCGGTTTCGACACGGGTCTAACGCCAGCCTTGTATGGGCTATGCGATGGTAGCTTTGAAGGTCGTTTACGCTGCTACGAAGATCCTAATTTAGGTCAATTCTCTTTAGTAAACATCGATTGTCAGTTTACTAATACTCAGGAGCGAAATGCCCAAGTAGAAAAACTGATCAAACTAAGTCCAATTCCTGCCACTAGTACACTAAATGTGACCATCCTAAAAGATCATCCGGTGAATCTTGAAATCTTCGACAGTCGAGGACGTGTGCTGTTGAGCCGGAAAAATGTCTTTGCCAGAGCGACACTACCTATTGCCGGCTTGAGTGCAGGCCTATACTTCATCAGGGTATTGGATCAAGATCGGATAGAGCAGGTCGAAAAATGGGTTAAATGGTAGTCCCAGAAAATCAACTTATGTTCTTAATCGAATCCACTGGATTAGATGTCGCCGCTTTCAAGGACCAGTAACTAGACCCTAAGATTACAACACCGCAGGAACAAAGCAAGCTTATCACAAAGACAGGGAAACCTACCTCTATTCGTGCTGCAAAATTTTGTAGCCAATGTTGAGTCACCAGATAAGCCAAGGGGAAGCCTAAAACATTGGCCAATAGAATCAACTTAAAAAAGTCCTGATTAATAAGGAAGGAAATGTTCCAACTCGATGCGCCCAACACCTTGCGTACCCCAAATTCCTTTTGCCGTTGGTGTGCAATGGCAGTAGTAATGCCAAATACCCCCATGCAAGCAATGAGAATTCCAATGATCGTCATTAAGGCTAATATTTGGGAAAAACGCTCCTCTTCTTGATAGGCCAATTCGATATCTTCCTCTAGAAAGCTGTAATCGAATGTTGCATTCTCATCAAATTGCTTAAATATATCTTGGATTGCTGCTAAGGAAGTCGACAATCGGTCTGTATTAAGCTTGACGGTAATCACTTTCAGCTGATCCTCTACCTCTGTTGACTGGAGCAATTGAAAATACATGGGTACGACCTTACCGTGTAAAGATTGGTACTGAAAATCCTCCGTCACTCCGATAACTTGAGGAGAATAACCGTCGTACACTTCCAATTTCAGTCCCAACACGTCGTCAGCGGTATAGCCAAGTAATTTGACGGCGGCTTCATTGAGGATAATACCTCCCAGCGAATCCGCAGAATAATCAATAAAATTCCGTCCATTGATCATCTTCTTGTCATAAAGATCAAAGAAATCTGCATCAATAGTCGCATAATACATATCGATATACCCTTCCCGGCCCGGTAGCGTTAAACCATTGAATGATTTGAGCTCAGCAATGAAATCCTTATTGCTACCAGCGACCATCTTGATCTCTGGATGTCTTAGCAATTCTTCCTTAATTAGGGGGTAATTGTTCCTGATCTGTAATGAACTTACTGGTATGTTTAGTATTTCTTCCGGTTGGAAGGAATACTGCTGGTTGCTGAGCATCCTCCATTGATTGAAGATGACAATACTACCAATTATCAAAATAGAGGAAATACCAAATTGCAGCACCACTAAGGCCCTTCTTACCGATGAAGTCCTCATGCGGGATAGAGTTAGTTTTAGGCGGGTGCCAGAGAGTACCAGAGCGGGGTAAATGCCTGCTAAAAGACTCACAGCTGTAGTGATTGATAGAAAAGCAAGAAGCAGCCGGATTTTAGTCAAATCAAGTCCTAGATTTTTGCCCGGAAAAGCATTGAAATAAGGCAGGATGATCTGGATTACTATGAAGGCGAGGATTAAGGCAATAGAGGTTGTCAAACCAGCTTCAGTCAGAAACTGCCCTATTAATTGCCTTCTGCTTGCTCCAATCGTTCTTCTAACTCCTATTTCATTCGCTTTTTCGGTAGCCATGGCAGTTGTTAGATTCACATAATTAAAGCTGGCAATCAGTAAAACCAATAAGGCAATAGCGGAAAATATATAGATCTGCCTAAGGTCCCCATTTCTTGCCAATTCTCTTTCGCGTTGAGATCTAAGATGTATGTCGAAAAGGGCCTGCGTACAGAGATGCATGTCGTAGTCTGCATAGAAGGATGGGGCATATTTTTCTTCAATCAATGGGATCAACTCATTCACGGCTGCAATGTGTTGAGCAGGATGCAGTTTGAGATACCCATATTTTATAGGAAAGCTATAAATGCCTCTTCGTTCATTTTCAAGCTCTCCCGTTTTCATAGACACTAAAAGATCAAATTGGAAGTGGCTGTTCTGTGGCATATCTTCAAACACACCCGTTACGCGAGCCGTAAAGCCGATTTTATCGTAGGCTCCTTCAATAGTCATCGTCTCTCCTATTGGGGACTTGTCCTTGAAATACTCATCAGCTTTGCGTTTCGAGATCGCTACGGTATAGGGTGAAGCCAAAACCGATTGACGATCCCCTTCCAATAAAGGGAAGGAAAAGAATCCAAAAAAATTAGAGTCAACGAAGGCTACTTGGTTCTCAGTAAACACCTTGTCCCCTATCCCTAGCTGTTGTTGAGTTCCAAAAGGTTTGAGGGTGGTCGTGCTTTCAATAAGCGGAACCTCTTCAGCCATTCTATCTAGTAAATAGGTTCGGAAAGGCACAGTTTCTACCACTTTATCTCCATTGAAATAGCGTTTGCTAATTCGATAGATTCGCTCACCATCCTCATGGAATTTATCATAACTCAACTCATCCAAAATGAAAAGGGTCATGATAAAGGTCGCAGCCAAACCAATTGCGAGACTAGTCACGTTAATTGCTGTTTTAACGGTATCTCGCTTAAGATTCCTAAGTCCAACTTTTACATTACTTTTCAGCAGCGCCATGTCATTGATGGTTTTCCGTTTTCCGAAAGGCCTGATGATCCCAGGCCGAAAGAGCAATAGGACATCTAGAAGAAACCTCCTATCTGCTTTCTTCTTGCCGTGCTGTTCCACTCGTTCTTGATACAATTCTATTAAATCTCCTTCTATATAAGGATGTAAATCTGGATGACAGAACCATTTGAAAAAACGAAGTAGAAAGCTTGGAGGCATAATTAATTCCTATTTGTAGTAATACAAAAGTAAGCCATTTTATAGTTAATTCCTATTTGTAGTAAAATTATTAGTAGAAAGAGTCTGATAGCCTAGACAATGCAGGGAGGATTGTAATTAAGACACTAGCGCCTGTCTGTCCTGATATAAGGGGCTCAATGCACACCAAGAAGCCAAAGGATCGCGACTCCAATGAGCCCGGATATTGCCATGACCAAAGATTGAGTCGTATAGGTACGGTACAATGTAGCCACCGGCACCTCATGTAGGCGATTGAGCAGCCAGAAGAAGCTAGAATTGGCATGAAAAACACAGAAAGAACCGCAGCCGATTAATGCAGCCATCATTTCGGGAGAATAGGGCATGCTACCCGCCATCGGTCCCATAATAGAAGCGGTACCAATCAATGACACCGTAATCGAACCCGTTGCAGTGGTCAGAATGGCAGCAACCAAAAAGGGCAGCAAAAAACCGAGAAAAGGTAGATCGACAAAAAAGGCTGCCAAGTTATCTTGAATACCACTCTCCCGGATGACGAATCCAAATGCCCCTCCCGCTCCTGTGATCATAATAACCAGCGCGGATTTGATAATGGCTTGCTCTACCAATTGGTTGCTGGTGGTCTTGGATTTGGATCGATGAAATTGCAACCAGGCGATGGCAGCTCCAATTAGGACCGCCATCATAGGCGTACTGATCAGGCCGATCAAGCCGCCCAGGAAGCCATCTCTTGATTTGTAAAAAGCCCCAAGGCCCATCAATACAATCGGCACCAAAATGGGTAAAAGATCAAGGAGCACCGACTGTTTCGGATCACTCTCTGGTGGTAATTCCGCAACCAGTTGTTGTTGGCTAGCCAGCTGGTCATCATAATCGAGTCGATACTTTTTCACGTAGGTGATTGCCCAATAAATTCCGCCGATCATAGCTAGGCATCCTACAAATGCATTGATAAGCAACAATCTGCCAATGTCAGCCTCAAGCAAGGAAGCTACAGCCAAAGGACCTGGAGTGGGCGGGATCAGAGTATGTGAAACGGTTAAACCGGCGGTCAAAGCCAATCCGACGACAAGGATCGGTTTCTTGGTTCTGACTGCCAGTGCCTCAGTTACAGGCTGCAATACGATATAGGCTACATCTACAAATACGGGAATAGATACTAAATAACCTGTAATACCCATTGCCCAGGGTAATTTGCGTTCCCCTACCCACTTCACAACCCAATCTGAAATCCGCAGTGCCCCTCTCGTCTCCCGTAAAACTTCCCCAATAAAGGCACCTAAAATAACTACCACTGCAATCCATTTCAAGGTATTGCTAAAGCCCTGAAGTACCACCTCAACAGTTTCTGCACCTCCCATTCCTAGCGATAAGCCTAGCATCAAAGCTGCTAATAGCAGCGCCATGAAAGGATGCATTTTCCATCTGGAAACCGCCAAAATCAAAATCAGGAGGACCGCAATTAAAAGGACTAGATTGTAGATCATGAGTTTCAATTCCTTATGAAAGGGATAAAAGTAAGTAGCTTCCCTATCTTAGGGAGAGATTTGTACTACTTTGGTTAAAATGTGGTCAGAGCTTGTTAATTTTTGTCCAGCCACCAGTAAAGAATCTCATTTTCATCACTAACCTCAATCCCCTTATGGATGATTGCATCTTTTGCAAAGTTGCTGCCGGGACCTCACCTTCATGGAAGGTGCGAGAAAACGAGCATGCCTACGCCTTCTTAAATATCAACTCCGTTAGCCGCTATCATACCCTAGTGATCCCTAAATCCCACTATGTAAACATCTTCGATGTAGAGCCTCAAGCGATGCAACAGGTGATGGCGCTTACCCAGGAGGTATCCAATCTATATCGACTTAAACTTGGCATAGAGGATATTCAGATTATCACGAATGCAGGAGCAGCAGCTCAGCAAACGGTTTTCCATTGGCATGTCCATATTGTGCCACGTAGCCATGGAGATGACCTAGATATACAGTGGACAACCTATCCGGAATGGCGTGGCGATTTTGATGCTATGTTAGAGTCATTGCAATAATTCTATCCGATGAATCTGTATTTCTAGATCAAAAGTGTAAATATGCAAATCCACCAATCTATCGTTGAGTTAACTGTCCAAGATGTGGAGCGCAGTCTGGCCTTCTACCAAGATATTTTAGGCTTTGAAAAAATCATGGAGGACAAGGACGAGGACAAGATGTATTGGGTGCTGCTAAACTTGCAGGGATTCCAATTATCCTTAAAAGAAGAAGAAAAACAAAAACAGGAATCTCCCTTCCTGCGAGGCCAGCCTATGGGTGGTAGTATGTTGCTCTGTTTTCACGTGAATGATATTCAGGCTACTTATTCGCATGTACTACAACAGTGCCAAACCTTAAACCACCCGCACCTTACGCCATGCGGTGCCACAGATTTCTCCATGCGGGACCTGGACGGCTATGTTCTGACTTTCCAACAGCAAGGTGACCACACTTAGAGGAGTGGCCTCCTCGTCCTGCCCTCCCCTATTACGTCGATAGCTAAAATAATTCCTTAACTAGTTAAGTTTTTTACTTACTTTTGCTTAACTAGTTAAGTATACCACTATGTCAAATGATTTTTTGAGGGACATTGGCCATCTGGGGGTGACCGCTCGCCTAAAAAGGCTTAGTGATAGCATATCCTACAGCATCAGGGTCTTGTATCAAGAAAAAGGACTAGACATTGAGCCCAGCTGGCACTTGATCTTTCTATGGTTAGAAGAACAGGAGATTTCAACGATGACAGAGATAGCAATTGCCATGCAGTACTCGCAAGCGGCCATCACCAAAATTCTAAATAAGATGAAAGTCAAGGGGTACATAGAATTCACCTTAGACCCTGAAGATCAACGGAGAAAACTAATTCGGCTCTCAGCTAAGACCAAAGAACGCCTACCGCAATTCAAGAAAGTGTGGGAAGCTGGGCAGCGCAGCATTGCAGAAATGTTGGAGAGCAATACCGCTTTTCTCCAAGGGTTAACTGCCTTTGAAGAGGAACAGCAGGCGGAGGCGTTTGCAAATAGAGTGCTAAAAAAGCTATCCTCTAAAAGATAAAAACATGAGTTCAATCGGAAACACTCCATTACTGAAACTGAATCGTCTGACAGATCGAGATTCGGCCAGTGTTTATGTAAAAATTGAAGGTGCCAATCCCACGGGCAGTATGAAAGACCGCATGGCCCTTTCCATGATTCAAGGAGCTGAAAAGAGAGGCGAATTGAAACCGGGAAGCTGCCTAGTGGAATATACTGGAGGCAGTACGGGCAGCTCATTAGCAATGGTATGCGCTATGAAAGGATACAAAGCTCATTTCGTATCCTCTGACGCCTTTGCGGAAGAGAAGATACAGACGATGAGGGCCTTTGGTGCTAGCGTTGAGCTGATCCCAGCAAAAGATAGGAAGTTGACTGCCGCTATCATTGACCAGATGATCAGTCGCGCCAAGGAACTTGCACAAGCTTCGAATACCTTTTGGCCAAACCAAGTACATAACCTGGACAACAAACGTGGTTATCACGGAATGGGGAAAGAGATCATAGCTTCCTTGGGAACGGAGATCGATGAATTTGTAATGGCAGTAGGAGGAGGTGGCTGTATTTCTGGTAATTCCGAAGTATTAAAGGCTGCCATTCCACACCTACGCACCGTAGCCGTAGAACCGCTGAACGTAAGAAATATTTCTGGAGGGGGCACCACTGGAACCCATAAACTGGAAGGTATTGGTCTTTCTTTTGTCCCCTCGATTCTCCGAAAAGATCTGATCGATGATATCGTTGCCGTATCAGATGTAGATGCCTATCATACGGCCCATCAGTTGGCCAGGCAGGAAGGTGTGTTTGGTGGAGCAACGTCCGGAGCCAATGTCTGGGCAGCGCTGCAAAGGGCAAAGGTGTTGGGGCCAGGAAAAACGATTGTAACTGTGATCTGTGACTCTGGCTTGAAATATTTGCAAGGTGATCTGTATCAATAAGGTAGGATGCAGTATTTACTGCTTAGCTTTAACTGAAAAGTAGAAGTAAGTTTCGAAAATTTTCTCTACTTTGAAACATGAAACTCAAGCATAAGCCGGTAGAGCAGAATTCGATGGAATTCATCCACGTCAAACGGATGAATCAACCTTATTTGGGCTACAATTGGCATTATCATGAGGAATTCGAGTTGATTTATTTTTTGGAAGGCCAAGGTATCCGAATTGTTGGCGATCACATTTCCGATTTTAAGAAGGGAGAGTTGGTTTTGGTCGGGGCTTGGCTACCACATCTATGGCGCCATGACCTTAAGGAAGCAGAGGAAAAGGAGGCAGACTTTATCGTCATTAAGTTTCGTAGGAGTTTTGATCAAATCAACCTATTTGCACTACCCGAATTATCAAGCATCAACGGATTACTTAAGAGAGCTGCCCGAGGATTGTTTTTTTCGCAAAAGACTAAAAACAAGGTACATGATCTGATTTTACAGATGGCAGCAAGTGAAGGCACCAAAAAACTAATCCTTCTACTAGAAGTACTTAGCGTATTGGCTTTAGAAGAAGAGCTCATGTTGCTTTCTAGTCCTGAATTCATCCGGCCACTGGAAGCGTCGGGAGAGGATCGCTTACAAAAAGTGATTAACTACATATTCAATAATCACCATAGAAATATCTCCTTAGAAGAAATCGCTGAAATCGCCTGCATGACTCCACCCGCCTTCTGCCGATTCTTCAAAAAGCGCACCAACAAAACGTTCTCGCATTTCCTGAACGAGTTTCGAATTGGAAAATCATGTCAGCTTCTCCTCAACAGTAAAAAATCCATCAAGCAGATCTGTTATGAAGTGGGATTTAATTCTTTAACCAACTTCAATCGAACATTTAAGAGCTTCAAAGCCATCACTCCATCAGCATTTCGCAAGAACTTCAAAAAACACTACTAAACCCTTCCTTGCACGCTAGTTAAACTCTAGTATCCTGTCCCCCTGCTACATTTTCATTAGGATTTCTACTACAATTCATATTTCAGTTAAAATATGGTCAATTTCCGGTAAATCTTGCCCATATCTAAGTCGGGCAGCCACTTACCTTTGGAAGAAAGCTCACCAGCGTGTTGGAATGTGTTGTTGGTCTTTCAGCATGATACCGGAAATACTACCTACTAATGAGAATCAAGCAGATCGAAACATTTATACTAGCAGATCAATTATCGGAGAGTTTCTTCTTTTCTCAGTGGAGTTATAGCGAACGTCAAATCTGTATCGTAAAAATCTCAACTGATAGTGGTCTTGTGGGATGGGGAGAAGGGTATGGTCCTGCCTCAATCATTGAAGCAGGAATAAAGCATTTGACTCCAATGCTTCTAGGCCAGAACGCCTTAGAGCAAGAGAGACTATGGTTTGACATGTACCGCAAAACACTTGATTTTGCAAGAAGAGGCGTATTGGTTGCCTCCATCAGCGCCATCGATATCGCTCTATGGGATCTCAAGGGTAAGGCCTTTGCCCAACCGGTAAGCGTATTGCTCGGAGGGCAACAGCGAAATCGGGTGATGCCCTATGCTACGGGATTGTATTTCTCCAATTCAGATAAGCTGGCTTCTGACTTAGCTACTGAGGCAACCTCTTATGTAGACCAAGGCTTCAAAGCCATAAAAATGAAAGTAGGGCTTTCCATCAGGACTGATCTGGAGCATGTCGAGGCTGTTCGGGCAATGATCGGTGAGGACATTAAACTCATGGTAGACGCTAACCATGCCTATTCTCTGCGTGAGGCTATCGAGTTAGCCCACTTGATCGAACCCTATGACATCAGTTGGTTTGAAGAACCTATTTCTCCAGAGTTTTATGATCAGTATAGTGAGCTAAGAAGTAATACGAGTATTCCTATCGCAGGGGGCGAGTGTGAATACCTCCGGTATGGTCACCATCAATTACTGAAGAACAAGTCTGTTGATATTCTGCAAATTGATATTTGCTCCGCCGGTGGCCTGACGGAAGCAAAACGAGTGGCCACCTTAGCCAGCACCTATGGGGTAGAAATTGTTCCTCACACCTGGGGAACAGGGATCGCCTTCCATGCCGCCATGCATTTTATCGCCAACCTAGAGCCAATTCCAGGGCGGCTCATGTCACCAGATTTTTATATTGAATATGATCGTACTGAAAATGGGATTCGAGAAGCGCTTACCTCTCCCCCTATTGACATGCAGGAGGGATATATAAAGGTACCTACAGGACCCGGCTTAGGAATTGAAGTCAATGAAGAAGCCATACAAAAATTCAGTAAAACATAGATCATCTACAAGTATCCAAGCATGCTAAAATACATAGGTCTGACTATCTTCTTCTGCTGTATTGGGCTTCCAACAAGCGTCTTGGCCCAACAAGAAAAGCCCAATGTATTGATCATTATGATTGATGATCTAAATGACTGCATTACGCATTGGGGCGGGCATCGCCAGAGCCTCACCCCTAACATGACCCGCTTAGCGGAATCTGGTGTTAGTTTCAAACGTGCCTATACCAATGCCCCGATGTGCGGTCCCTCCAGAGCAAGTCTTTTCACGGGTATCTACCCACATCATTCAAGAAATTACTACCAAGCACCCTGGTTCAAAAATGAGGTACTGAGAAACTCCCGCACCATGATGGAGCAATTCAAAGCAGCGGGTTATCAGGTCTTAGGCTCAGGTAAGATCATGCACCATAACAGAAATTCGATGTGGTCTCATTTTGAAAACCCGGCAGATTATAGTCCCACGCCTTTCGACGGACAAGATCGGATTCCACATCCCGATGTACCCGCTCCTTTTGCTGACATCGGCTGGGTAGATGGCTCACTTGGCCCATTCATTAATTTAGAAGGACGAAAAAGCAAGGATGGGAAACCACTTCACTGGACAACAGGCAATCCACAGATCGGCTATCGGCCGATGCGATACGTCAATGATGAAGACCGAGATCCAACCCCAGATGAAGTCAACGCGAAGTGGGCAGCAGATCAACTGCATGCCCTGGCCAGAAATCCGACACAGCCTTTTTTCTTAGCCGTAGGTTTTCTTCGTCCTCATACGCCCCTGGTCGCTCCACAGCAATATTTCGATCGTTTCCCTTTAGAAGATATTGAGCTGGCCGTTATCCAATCGAATGACGATGAGGACACACATCTCCGCTTTGCCTATCAGGACGGAGATGTTCATGCCTTACGCTTTGGTAAAGAAATGTTTGAAGCTATCGCCAAAGCCTACGGCAGTACCGAGGCCGGCCTAAAGAAGTGGACACAAGCTTACCTCGCCTGCGTCGCGGCCGTCGATGACAATGTTGGACAAGTCCTGGATGCCTTGGAAGAGAGTCCATTGCATAACAATACCATAGTCGTACTCGCTAGTGATCATGGTTTTCATATGGGTGAAAAGGACTATTTATACAAGAATTCTCTATGGGAAGAAAGCACACGAATTCCATTGATGATCCGCGTTCCCGGGCTGACTAAGCCGGGCAGTGAGGTGGAGCGAGTAGTTTCTTTAATTGATGTTTATCCTACCTTGGCGGATCTCTGCGGACTTTCTAAAGAGACGGAATCTGACCGTGCTTTCACCATGAAAAACACCCAGGGGCATCCTTTAGATGGGTATAGCCTCAGGCCTTTGCTGAAGAATCCCAAAAAGAAATCTTGGGGCGGCTCGCGTGCCGCACTAACCACAGTATATGCTGGTCAAAAACACCAGAGTCTACCCACAGAACAGCATTATGCCATACGAACCCAGCACTTTCGCTACATTCTATACAATACTGGACAGGAAGAATTGTATGATCATAGGAACGATCCTTATGAATGGCAGAATGTGGCCGATCAAAAGGGCAAGTATCGACGAAAGAAAAGCAAGATGAGAAAATTACTGAAGGACCTTGTTGCCCCGGTACAACTAAAGGGATTCGAACAATAATAAGCTGTCAAGTTAATACTTGTATCAACAAAACGGAATCACCAACATGAAATTAAGATCACTGTCTATTTTTGTGCTAGTTCTTCTAATGACCACCTCTGTCTATTCGCAAAACACACTGTCCCTAAATGGCCAATGGGATATCATTTTCGATCGTCAAAATGAAGGTCGAGAGGCAGGTTGGATGCAAGCGACCACCTTTGAAGAACAAGCTAATCAAGAAAAGATCCAGGTCCCCGCAGCCTGGGAACGCTATAAGGAGGACTACGAGGGAGTGGCGTTCTATCGAAAGCAATTTGAGGTGCCAAAGGAGTGGGATGGGAAAGTGGTACGCTTGCAATTCGGAGCCGTGAACTACCTCACCGAAGTTTGGCTCAATGACGAAGTGGTCGGCTTCCACGAAGGTGGATTCACACCCTTCGAATTTCGTGTTGATGAAATGATCAAAGCGGGTTCGGATAATGTGCTGATTCTCCGGGTAGTAGGCCCCATCACCCTAAGTGATCAGGAGATTGATGGTATGAAGAAGTTGGAAGTTCCACAATGGCGTGGCGGCATCACCGGCGGCATCTGGCAATCTGTCCAATTAGTCGCTACCGAGGTAGTCTATGTGAAGGATGTATTCATCATCCCAAATATACGCGATAATACCGCCCGCTTCCAAATTGACTTGGACAATACAGGCATTAAAGCCATTGGAGCCAACATAGACATAACCATCAAATCTACTACGTCTTCGGATCCTCCCGTCAGGCTGTCCTTGACCCAAGGACTCCGACCAGGCAATAACCAGGTATCGCAAATCATTCGGATACCCGATGCAAAATATTGGTCTCCAGATGAGCCCAACCTGTATCGAGCTACTGTGACCCTTTCTCAAGAGAAGAAAACCTTAGATCAATGGAGTGACCGTTTTGGGATGCGGGAACTGACGATCCGGGATAAAGATTTCTATCTAAATGGGAAACGCATCTACATTAAAGCCTCCTTCTTCGAAGGACTCTACCCCAATGGCATTGCCTATCCAGACAATAAGGAGATGGCAAGGCGGGAAATACAACTAGCCAAAGAGGCAGGCTTTAATATGATTCGTCCCTGGCGTCGTCCGCCCGTCCCGATGTGGTTAGATCTCGCAGACGAAATGGGGGTATTGGTAGTAGGCAGCCCTGCCCTCGAGTGCATGACCCTTCCTGTTTCGACGCCTTATCTGCCCAAGCGGGTGGAGCACGAGGTCAAGCAGGCTATCCTCCGAGATAGAAATCGGGCCTGTATCGTCCAATGGGAGTTATTCAACGAATTACATCGGCCCGTACTAAAACAGCTGATGCGTCCCATGGCGATGTTGGCGAGGGAACTCGATCCAACCCGCCTAATTCTTGACGAGTCGGGTGGATGGGCCTACGGAGCTAATATGTATCTGCCCGGTCAATTCGAACCGACCAAATTCAATGATATCCACAATTATCCTGGTCCATTTATCAATGAGCAGAAATATAACGGTTACTTATCGATTGGAATGACAGCGGAAGAAAAGAAGGAGAAAGGTTGGAGAGGACCAACACCCGGACGAAATGTAGTTCCTAAACTCATGTCCTATGTCTCCGAATTGGGATATGGAAGCTTGCCAGAAATGACCGAGAATATTCAAAGGTTCGAGCAGGATGGAAATCCCCTGACACCCGCCTACCGCTACCACAAACGTCTACATGAAGGGCAAAAGAAGATCCTGCAGGAAAGTGGCTTTGCAGAGCTCTATCCCGATATGAAGCAGTACTACTTAGATCAACAACAGATTCATGGCTCGGCCAACAAGCGCATGATCGAAGCCGTTCGAGCCAATCCAGCAGTCGATGGCTACTGTATTCACGCCCTGGCAGCAGGCGACTGGATTATGGGGGCTGGTTTGATTGATCTATGGCGACAACCTAAAAGCTATGCTTATGAGGGGACCAAAGCTGCCAATCAAGCTCAAATCGTTTCCATACGTGTCCACCCACGGAATATCTATGCCGAGAAGGGGGGACAATTTGAAATCATCGGAATTAACGACCTTGAATCCGAAACCGTCCAGCTACAGATTGAACTAACCAATAGCAAGGGGAAGGTGGTGTTCAGAAGCAGTAATAAGATCGAATGGCAAGCCGGCGTTTCTATTCTGTTACAGGACAATCTAGACACGAAATCATGGAATGGCAATTATACGGTAAAAGTTAGGGTCAATTCTTTGGAAGGCAAGCTCTTGACGACCAACTCCTACGCCTTCGACGTCTTTAAAGCGAAAACCCTGCGATTTCCCCAAGTCGAAGTAGCCATATTCGGAGAACAGGAAAAACTACAATCTTTTTTGGAAGGTCGAAAACTCAGGGTCACCAAGTTTGCCCCCAATACTCCCCTCACTACTCCGGTCTTAGTCCCTGGCACCTTGGGAGATAATCCGGAGGAGCAAGGAGACTTTTCAAAGCTGTTTGAATTCATCCGCGGGGGTGGCACGGCAGTCTACTTGGAAGGGGCTGATGGCCTAGTGGAAAAGGGAAGTTCCATCTTCCCATTTACAGCTAAAGCGCCCCCCGCCGTTGGCTTATGGACCTGCATTCCTCACCTTGTTCATGATCATCCCCTTTTCGGCGGATTACCATCGGATGGACCGATGCGGGACATTTATGAAAACGTCTGGGCCCGTAAAACGCTACGGGGGTTACAAGGGGAAGAAGGGCAAGCCATAGAAACAGTAGTAGGTTCTATGGGCTTCGACTGGTTTTCTCGACAACATAAGATGCATTACGCTGGGCCCGGCGAAGAATGGTGGGGTTCGGATGTTGCCATATTACCCATCGGGAAAGGAAAAGTAATTGTCTCTCAACTAAGGTTATTACCCAATCTGGGAACAGACCCTGTAGCAGATAAGATTATGGCCAATTTGCTACAGTATTTAAAAGTGAAGCGATGACAAAAAGATATTCTCTTGCGATCTCACTCCTATTGGGATTACTGGTAAACAGCCATGCCCAAGGAAATGATAAGGTAAAAGGGACCTGGTTCACACCTGCAGCTCTGCTTGAACAATCTTTCGATTGGCAAGCCCAATGGATTTGGTTGGATGAAAAGACCAAGTCCGATGTACTACTAGCACGTCGCTCTTTTCAGCTTACGGAATCGGAGCTTACCGCTGCGACTAAGACATCACTCCGTATTTCGGCAAGTACACACTATCAGTTGTATATCAATGGCCAATATGTCGCGCAAGGTCCTGCTCGTTGCGCACCCCACCATCAATCTTTCGATATCTGGGAAGTGGAACAGTTGTTACAAGCTGGCCAAAATACCATTGCGGTGCGGGTACATTATCAACAGGGCAAGTATGCCTATCACTTACCTGGTCGGGCTGGCCTTTTGGTCCAGTTGGACTTAGCACAGGGAGCTGAAGTGAGGAAGTCAATTGTTAGTGATTCCAATTGGAAAGTCGCACCGGATACATCCTGGGATAAGAAGGCCCCTAGAATCGGTCGGTTCCAATTAGTCGTAGGAGACCTAGTCGATTTGCGGAAGCAAACGAAAGGATGGAACACGGCAGATTTTGATGACTCCAATTGGCTATCGGCCACCCCACTCCTGCGAAAGGCAGGATGGCCATCCGTACAGAAGAACGCTCGTGCGAGGACTTTGACTCCTCCATGGACAAGTCTGATTCCCAGGGATTTACCGTATTTAACTGAAGTAAAGAAACAGCCGCAGGAGTTGATCATGAGTAGCAAGGTCTCTGCTGATGTAGTAAATAATCAGCGGCCAATTGATATCAATCCAAGTCTTACACCCGATTTTCGAGCGAATTGGAAAAAATTTCAGGCAAAGCAGCAGCCCCTTAAGCTTCCTGGTACCGAAGGAGGGCAAAAGCAATTCCTGCTTTTCGATTTTGGCGAGCTGCACATCGGTACACCTATCCTAGAAATTGAGGGTAAGGCAGGAACAAGCGTAGAGGTCCGTTGCGCGCCATACATGGTCAATGAGCAATTCAACCACAAAGTGGTTTTTTCCGATTTCAATGATCGACTCATTTTATCTGGCGATCGGGACCAATGGGAAGCAACGTATTGGAAGCCTGCTCGCTATCTTGGCTTAGTCATTGATAATACTTCTCCGGTAACGATCCACCATCTTGGAATTCGTGCCCTATCCTACCCTTTTGAATTAATGGGAAATATGCAATCTACGGCCGCCCCTTGGATACAGTCCTACATGCAAGCAACAGCCAAAACCATTGAGGCTTGCACCACTGACGGCTACACGGACAATTATCGGGAACGTCGGCAATACGCCCAGACGGGCTACTACGGTGCAATGGGTAACTATTGGCTCTTCGGAGATTCGCACTTACAGCGCCGATATTTAGTGCAAGTAGCTCAGGAGCAAGAAGCCAACGGCATGATGCCTGCCTACGCCCCCTTGGCTGCGGATGACTACATGATCATCATGGATTCCAATTGTCTCTGGATAAGAAGTTTACGCGAGTACTTCCTACATTCAGGAGATGAGATCACCGTTCGCCAGCTACTTCCCGCAGCCCGCAAGCTTATGGCCCTTTTACATAGTTTCACCAATAAGTTGGGCTTAATTGATAATCCACCCTACGCTTACTGGTTGGATCACGCCGTAATTGATCGCCGTGGCGCCAACCTTAATCTCAATGGTCATTACCTAGGCGCGCTAGACGATTTTGCAGAAGTCTTGGACTGGCTGGGGGAAGGAGAAGGAGACCGTTTTCGGAAAAGAGCAGTTCTAGCCCGGAAATCCATTCGTGAGCACTTTTGGGATGCAGAAAAGCAATTGTTCGCTGATGCCTTGATCGATGGAGAACGCTCCTCGCAATTTGGGGAGCATGCCAATGCCATGGCTCTCGCTCTACAGATTGCCACACCAGAACAAGCTCAAGCTGTAGCTAAGCAACTGTTGGTAAAGGATGACCTCAACTATGTCAAAAGGGCGAACGGAATGATCATGGTTACGCCTGCCATGTCCTACTTTTTACATAAAGGGCTTTGTAATTATGGCTATATCGATGAATCTCTAGCACTCTTCCGCCGGCGCTTCGATAAAATGCTCGCCCCAAAAACCAACCAAACACTCTTTGAGGAATGGTGGCTAGACAAAACGGGACGAAGTGGACAGGTGAGGCCTCACAGTCGCAGCGATGCGCAAACAGAAAGTTGCTTCCCTCCTGCTCTTTTCGGGGAGTTCTTGTTGGGCGTCCAACCTGTTGAAGTGGGTTTAAGAACGGTAGCCATTTACATGCCCGATACAGCCATTCAAGATATAGAAGGGCAAGTTCCCTCCCCTATGGGCAATCTCAAGATAAGTTGGCAACGAAGTAAAGGGCAATTATCCTTGCAGATTCCTGAAGGCATGCAAGTTCATTTGCAACTGCCATCCTTCTCGATTTCCGACAAGGATTCTTTGAAAGTCAATGGTAGTTCCCTTTCCAAAGCGGAAAGTCAACTAGATGTCTTACCACTAAACTCAGGCACATATTTGGTAGAGTATTAATACCTATACTAGCTTCAAGCATTCTTTCATTTGCGCAATGTTTGCCCTTGCAACCGGTATTTCAAATCCATATTCTAGGGAATGAAGGATATAGCCTCGTTGATTTCCTGTAGCAGAATAGCGTAATTTGCGGTTCACGATATAAGATCGATGACAACGGAAGAAATCTTTCGATGGTAATTGTTGATGTAAGGCTTTCAGACTTAAACGGATAAATTTTTGTTCCAATCGGAAGTTGTTGTAAGTAACCAATGTAAGGTACTTCTCGTCAGACTTAGCATATAACAGGCGGTCGGGGTTAAGCCGGATGCATTCTTTTAGACCCGTCTGAATAGTAAGCTTCACCTCATCTAGGAGGTTAGACGGGAGCTTGATCTGTTGCTCTAATCGGCGGTAACGTGCCCAATTTCTGACGGGTTCAAACTGCGGGTCAGTAAGCATGTAAATAAGACCACTCCGAGCATCAAAATATTTCTCCAAACAATCCATCACCTTCTCCCAATCCTTTCGGCCAGCATAGATATTCGCTAGTCTCCCGAAGTGGTTAACAGTCCGCTGTTCTTTTTCTTGGCCTCGCAATAAATCAAGACTTTGCGTTACTTTATCCTCCATCCGTAGGTAGGCATAAACATAACCCAAGCGCGGGAAATCTAGCACAGATACTGCACCATGAGATTGAAGAATCCGAAGATAGTAGCGTGTCCTCCTTTCGTCTTTTTGCAAAGCACTGATATACATAAGATTCTCATAACTTACCTTGTCCTCTGGTTGTAACTTTAAGATCGATTGAAATACAGCAATTGCTTCCGGATACCGTTGCGCACTTAATAAGATGTCTCCTTTCATATTCAGCAGGCTGAGTGAAAGCGGATTGTACTCCATTGCTGCTTCTAAGGCCTCTAAAGCCTGATCGTATCTGCGCATACCGTACCAAAAGTAGGATAGCTGAGAATAAGCTTCCGCGCCTGCACTGTAGTTTTTCAAGCCCTCCTCAATATTTCTATAGGCAGCCTCCCAATCTAATCGGTAGAAAAAGTCAATAATCCCCTTATAAATGTACAGCTCCCCATAATTCGGATTAAGCAGTAACATCTGATCCATCAAGCGAGTCACCCTCGGGTAGTTCTCGTGCGCTACCCTATAGCCCCGACCCACTAGGAAGACAACCGCTTTGGCAATACCCAGATAAGCCGGAATGAAATCTGGCTCCAACTCCACTACCCGCTCATATTGTTGTAGAGCCAATTCCGTATATCCACGATCCCATTTGTTGAGATAGTGGTTAGCCAACAAGTAGGTTCGATAGGCTGAGCGGTTTTGGGGTACATTTGGATTAAGCGGCAGAGATGCTTCATCTCTATTCCATTGCCGTTGGAAAAATTGACTGACCTCATTGCCTAATCGCATGACAGACCGAATAGGCGTGCTAAAGGTCTTCGTCCAAACGGGGGCATGACCATTGTCTTCCCAACAGGTTAAGTGTAACACAACTTCTTCCCCTACACTTACATCTCCTGTAATCAGTAACTCTAATTCTAGCGTATCCAGGTAGTACAGTGGATCCTTTTCTTCACTACCCCCTTTCACTATTAAACTTTCTTGATTGATAACCAGCAAGATGGGACTAGCGGCCAAAGTATCCTGGATCAAATCCGTAAATCCCTGAGACAGATAATCCCAGCTCGGATCTGTAGTATTTCGGAGCGGTAGAACAGCAATTTTTTTCTTTTGCATAGGCCACTATAGTTAAAGATGCCGGCTAACTTCATCATTTATAAATCATTAATGCAAAATATGGCATAAATCGGATGCTTTTTAGACAAGAAAGCCATTTTGTGGCATGATTGGGAAGCCTAGGCTTTAATTGAGGACCTAATAAGCCCAAACTTGCCAAATAAAAAGGAGTTTGAGGGTCAAGCTCTCCTAAACATGCCAAAGAGTTTTGAGCGTATCAGACATATAGCACTTTTGAGCTATGAACTGATTTATTTCATACTCAAATCCAAAACAATGAATAGATTTAAGATGAGTACTCTCATGCTCTTCCTTAGTGCTTTTAGTTACAGCCTCTTGATGTCGCAAGATTGTGATCCTACTGCCTGCAGCGAAAAACTTTCCAATACCAGCACAGCACCCAGTTTTGCCCAGCTAAGCAGTTACCAAGGAGCACCCAAAAAGGCCACCTTTACGTTCCCTGCAGGCAAAGTGATTGAAGTGGCTTTGTTTAGTATTAAACCAGGACAAGAAAAGGTACTAGGTCAGGACTATTTTCCAAAGGTATTCCCGGTAGCTGGAGAATACGGTCTAACTACATCTCAGACTTTTACCGTAGTAGAACATGCTTATGGTGAAGCACCGGTACAACAACTTGGCTTCTTCGTTTGGGATAGCTATGAACAAAAGGAAAAATTCAACAAAGACCCCCGCTATCTTAAACTCAGAAATATCCGAAATAAAGCCATTGACTTTCTTTACATGGGTTACTTCCAGGTGGAAAAAGATATAACCTATACTTTTGATGACCAATCTGTCTATGATTTCGCGGCACTATGGATAGTCCCAGAGGAAGCGCCAAAACTTTCTCAGTACTTCGAAAAAGTGGCACCGGTGGCCACAACTGCTAAGTATGGATACGAACCTATTTTGACGCTAAACCCGCTTTCAAATTGCACGAGCGGTAAATACACACCAAGCTTGATTGGATTTGCGCGTTGGGCAGTGCCTGATGGATTTGCACGACTGCAAAGCAATACAACTTACCAGAAATATGTACACCTTCGAGATGAGGCTACTCCTTATAAGGATGTGATGATGGTCAAAGCTAATATTCAATAGGCGAGCCATATAGCTGTTCGTAGTTTTAATAGCTGTTCGTAGTTTTAAACTACGAACAGCTATATAATTTGAGTCATCTCCACAACCATTCATATCGCGAAGCGTCTTTCTAATATCCTTCAGATAGAATGACTCGCGAATTTTGATTATTTTACATACATTTAGTGAATAAATCAATTTCACAGATGAAAGGAACGAATCTTGGAGAATTTGAGGAACTGGTATTGCTGACTATAGCTGCCCTGACTGATGGTGCCTATAGCGTCGCCATTTGTGATGAATTGGAGAAGCATGCGGAACGTAAAGTACGTCTTGGAGTAGTACATGCGGTCTTGAATCGACTAGAAACCAAGGGATATCTAAGCAGTCAATTAGGGGCGCCAACTAGTGAGAGAGGGGGGCGACGGAAGCGGTTCTATGAGCTCACCACGGCGGGCAAAGCCGCATTGATCAAATCCAAGCAGATTCGCGATGGCCTATGGCGTATAATTCCAGCATTTGTTTTTAAAGGAATGATCTGATGCAACAACCGAAAACACCACAACCTCCTCGATGGGCGGATCGGCTATTACAATGGTACTGTAGACCTGAATTACTTGAAGATCTACAGGGTGACCTTTATGAATGCTTTCAGCGAAACCTTCGCGCTAAAGGTCTGAGAAAGGCGCGGTTTATTTATGTAATCGATGTTGTCAAATTCATTCGCCCCTACACTACTAGATCACCCGTAAAATATTCATCAATGAATCATCCGAATCTAATCCGACATTATTTGAAATCCGGCTTGCGTGGTCTTGCTAAAAGTAAGTTGTTTACTGGTATCAATGTACTCGGCATGGCCATTAGTATGTCCGTTGGGCTACTCCTCATTGCTTACCTCAGTGAACTCCACAGCTTTGATCGCTTTCATGATAATTTTTCGAGCATCTACCGAGTGATCAGCAGCCACACGACTGATCGAGGAATACAAGACTATGCTTCCACTTCTCCGCTTGCCGGTCAACGAATCGCAGATGGCACTCCTGGTATAGAAGAATTGGTAACCATTCAACGCTCCTTTAACAAGGATGTGGGACACGAGGATAAGATTCTACCTCTACGCGGTCTTTGGGCATCAGTCAACTTCTTTGATCTATTTTCTTTCAATCTAATTGCCGGCAATACCGCTTCTGCTCTGGAAGCTCCCTATTCACTAGTTTTGAGTCAATCTGCTGCTGAAAAACTATTCCAGCGCACAGAAGTTGTGGGCGAGGCGGTGGTTATCGAAGATGAAGTGTATACGATCACTGCAGTGGTCGAAGACCCTCCAACAAACTCCCATCTGGATTTTGAGATGCTGGGTGCGCTAAGCACATTGGAACAAAAGATGTCAGTAGAGCAACAGGCTGCCTGGCAAAGTTGGACTAATATTTGGGATTCGCACATCTACCTACGACTCGATAGAAATGCCAGCCCTAGAACAATCCAGACCAGTCTAGATCGCATTAGTAATCGTGAAAACCAACAGGACGAAACCAACAAGATCCAACTGAAACTACAAGCCCTTTCAGAAGTGGTAATTAGTCAAAACTTATCTAATCATGTAGGCTACCATGTAGACAAGGCTTTCCTGTGGTTTTTGGGAGTTCTCGCACTTGTAGTTATGCTCTCCGCCTGCTTTAATCATACCAACCTGTCCATTGCACGTGCTTTGAGACGTTCTAGGGAGGTGGGTGTACGAAAAGTGGTGGGTGCATCACGCGGGCAAGTTTTTACACAATTCCTCGTGGAAGCCGTGATTATGGCTTTATTGGCTTTGGGGTTTTCTTTCCTACTATTCTTGTGGATCAGGCCTCATTTCTTGAACCTTGAGCCTTCCTTTTTTGCTCGAATTTCCCTGCATCCTACGCTCAGCACCTACTTGTATTTCGTGACGTTGGCTATCTCTATTGGGCTTATATCAGGCTTTCTGCCTGCCCTATTTTTTTCCAAAATCAGTCCGGCCAAGGTTATCAAGGACATTAGCAAATTAAGGTTGTTCAAACAGGTAAGCCTAAGAAAAGTCCTCATCACCTTCCAGTACGTGCTTTCCATCTGCTTTATGGTAGCTATTTCCTTAGTCTATCACCAATATCGCTACTTTTTAAGCTACGACTTGGGATTTAACACCGAAAACATCCTCAACATAGAACTACAAGGGAATGACTATCAATTACTGAAGCGTGAATTCGAACAGCTGTCCGATGTGACCGATATTTCAGCCTCCAAGTTGGTTCCAAGCGTCGGGGACACTTATTCTACCTCTGCCAAGCTTCCTGGAGCGCTCGACTCCACCTTTGTCCACTACAATGTTATCGATGAACAATACATCGAATTACATGAACACGAATTAATTGCCGGCGAAAACTTCAGTCCCCTATCCAGCGAAAGGCCTGAAGAGTCTGCTGTGATCACCAATGAAAAGACCCTGGCATTTTTCGAATTAGGGAGTCCGACTGAAGCTATAGGAAAAGAGTTGATCATCAGTGGCCAACGGATGCAGATTGTTGGGGTGGTAAAGGATTTCCACAATAGCACGCTAAGAGATCCCATCCGACGCTTCGTTTTCCGTAGAGATCCTGAACAGCTCCAAGTGATCAACCTCAAACTCGCAACAGCTGACCTGGGTATTACGATGGATCGTTTGGAGGCAATCTGGTCTAAGGTGGACCCTGTACATCCCTTCCAGGCTTCCTTTTTTGATGAATCCATTCAACATGCCTACAATGAATATACGGCTATGATCAAGATCATTGGCTTCTTGGCTATCCTGGCCATTACCATTGCATCTTTTGGTCTATTAGGAATGGTTGTCTTTACTACGGAAACGCGTTTTAAGGAAATCAGCATCCGAAAAATAATGGGCGCTACGGAACGCGGGCTAGTTATGCTATTAAGTCGCGGCTTTCTCAGCCTGTTGTTGGTCGCAGCTGTCATCGGGCTCCCGCTCACCTATTTCCTATTTGACCAATTGGTCTTTGCGGAAATAGCAGCTCGGGCACCTATCGGCCCTTTTGAGCTTTTGCCTGGTGTACTGGCAGTGATCAGTATCGCTTTGCTAGCGATTAGCTCGCAGACCATCCGGGTGGCGAAGGCCAATCCAGTGGATGCCTTGCGGGATGAATAATGATCAAGTACGGGGTTGTGTAAAAACCTCCAAAAAGCAGAATGAGCAGTGAATGTTAACTTAGAGTTGTCTAGACAAAAAGAAAACACCACTGCTCATGTCTTCAAAGATAGCTCAAAAAGGGGAGATTCGCTTCCGGCCTTATGCTCAAGATATAGTAATCGACTTACCCGTTCATTTACAGGAGTTAGTATCGGATAATGCCTTAGCTCAGTTGATTAATGAGGTAGTGGAAGGCTTGTGCTTGCAAGAGCTATCGAGCTATTATAGCAGTCAAGGCAGCCCTGCGTATGACCCACGGATGTTACTTAAGGTATGGTTGTATAGCTATTGTACTAAGGTTTACACCAGTCGATCTTTAGCCAAGAAGTTGCGAGAGGACTTAGTCTTTATCTGGTTAGCTGGCGGACAACGCCCCTGTTTTAAGACCTTGAGTTCGTTTCGTTCTAAGCGCATGCAGGATATTGTAGATGTAGTGGTTAGCCAAGTCCTGATGTATCTGATAGAGCAGGGTTATGTTGATTTATCCGACCTGTATGTGGACGGTTCTAAATGGGAAGCTAATGCTAATAAATATAAGATAGTATGGCGTAAGAATACGGAGCGTTATAAAGGCTGGGTGATGGACCGGATAACGACTTTACTGCAACAATGGCAAGCTTTGCAGGAGCAGGAAGATCAAATCTATGGTAGTAAAGATTTGGTTGAGCACCAAAGCCCTGATCAGATCCAGCTAGTGATGAATAGTTCAGATCTAGCGGCTCGTTTAGTAGGGCTCAACAAACTGATTGCCCAACAAAAGGACAAAACACGTAAAGGTAAATTGGAAAAAATCCATCGTCAATTATCCAAAGAGCAAACCAAGTTGATCAAATACGAGGCTCAGCAATCGGTCTTAGCTGGACGCAATTCTTACTCAAAGACGGATCATGATGCAACAGCTATGCGAATGAAAGATGAACGGCTATTGCCAGGCTACAATGCACAGATCACTACCTCTAAACAGTTTATTATCAATGCTACCCTACATCAAACTTCATCCGATAGCACCACACTGATGCCTCATGTAGCTAGCCTTGAGCAGCGCGTGGAAGGGGCAGTAAACTCAGATTGGTGCCCCGATTACACGGCTGATGCTGGCTATGGTAGCGAAGAAAATTATGAACTACTAGACAAAAAAGGTTATATAGCTTATGTTAAATACCCTTCTTGGTATCAAGAGCATACCGGACAACTAAGCAAAAAACGATTTAATAGTTACAACTGGTTTTATGACCCCGAACAGGACTATTACCTATGTCCCAATCAAAAGCAGCTTCACTTCAAGGAACACATCCTCAAAAAGAGCCGCAATGGCTATGCTAGACAGCTAAAAGTCTACCAGTGCCAAAGCTGTGCAGGCTGCCCCTTGTTTGATCAATGCCGAGGTGCACAGGCCAAACCTGGATCCAATAGACGCATATTTATAAGCGAAAAACTGGAGGCTTATAAAGAGCAAGTCCGGAAAAGACTAGCCTCTGAAGTAGGAAAGACCAAACGTTCGCAACGATCTGTAGAGGTAGAAACTCCTTTTGCCAATATTAAATACAACATGGGCCACCGCCGATTTTTATTACGGGGAATCGACAAAGTATCGGTAGAGTTCCTATTGCTAACCCTCGCTCATAATATCAACAAGATCTACTGCTTACAATCAGGCCTTTGGAAGGAATACTATGCTCAGCGGGCAAATCGAAAGGCGCAAAAGACGAAAAAAAGGGCCTAAAAGCCCTTTTTATACCAAAAACGCCTGTGGAGCAACTCAAGCAGCTCCACAGACGCTTCCTATTACATCAAATAAAAACTTATTAGTTGACTCTACATGTAAAAGATATTATTCTATAGGGGACTTGTTACACAACCCCGTACAGTCTTCACCGGATGAGTCCCCTCATCGGATGAAGGGGGGAATCTATTGATTCAATCGGTGTTTATCCTCGTATTTCTTGGCCCATTCAAGCGCTTCTTTTATCCGGTCGTAAGCTGGATTTTCTTCCGGGTATTTATGGAGAGCGTATTCCAGATATTCAATTTGCTTTTTCGTGGCGGCTAGTTCAAAGCTATTTCTTCGTTTATTATAGTAAGTCAGAAAATTTTCAAAGCTACCATTGCCGATGGTATTCATGTAGGCATAGGCTTGGTGAACATGAACAGCCTCATGAATAATAATAGCAGCGATTATTTCAGGATAATCATTGTACCGATCATACTGCCATTCGGAGGAAATCGACAATCGGATATACAGAAAGGCATCCAAGGTATGAAATCCATAATGGCAGTCAATACCTATACCTTTAACTATTCCCTTCCCATTCGCCCCTTTAGCCTGGAGATAGTATTGATAAAATTCTGGAGCATCCTGTTTCAAAGTGGCTAGCGCCTTTTCGACCATATTGATAAAGGGTACAGAGCCACGCAGCTCCAAGCCGTCTACTCTTTTGGCGTATCTGGGTTTGCCCGCATCAAAAATGGAATCTGGGTGGCAGGCCGTCTCTGGGTTCCGATAAGGAGCCGTCGGATGGACCGGGGTGGAGGAGACGCCAATTCTTTGACTGGACTGGTTCGCCGGAGTAGCCACCATGGTAGCCGGATTAAAGACCACTTGCTTTATCTTGTGGTACTGGGCATCATGTTGGGTTGAATAGACATCTTGGACTTCTTCGCCTTCGAAGGGAACGTAGACATCTACTCTCGTCTGCGGATAGCCATTTGGGAAAAATCGAACATAATAGCCATCCGGATGATAAGACCATCTCCCTTTGGAGACATGCCTGATCATATCCTCAGGTGGAGCTACTCCAGCGACAATAGCGATACCTTCGACCTGTCGGAAAGACTGATTTTGGCGCACCAGGTTTCTGATGGTCTGGTCAGCCTCTAGTAGGTTTTTCAGCTTGGGAGACATATTATTGAAAGCGAGCTGTCGAAACTTTTGGATTTGCGCATCTGCCATCCCTGTTAACCAATCCTTACCCTGAAACTCCAGCAGCTCTTGAACCGTAAATAGTTCATTCAACGTTTGGGCATATTGCTCCCCCAAAGTATTCATATCCGCCCCAGCAATAATGGCCCATAGTAGCACTTGGATATTCTGTTGCGTGATATGTGGGCGTTCACTATATCTTTCCAGTATCAATTGTATAAAATCGGCCTTCTTCCCCTTCAAAGGTGCATATAAGTGGCCATCTCCAGAGCTAGGACCATAGGTGTATCCGCGAAGACAAAAACTTTTGGCATTCATGGTGTAAAGGCCACTACTCAAGCGGTAGCCACCATCAGGCGACTTAGGCTGAATATCAAGCGGAGCGTAAGCATCGGCCGGCGGTTCGAAATTAGCCAATGCATCTATCTCATAGACAGCATCCTCAAAGGTAGTAGAGATCGGGCCCTGCCGATTGAACCTTTGGACCAAATCACCCACCAGGTCGTTCGTCAGGTTAATGTTCGTGGCATCTTGAGCCAGTTGATTTAGCACCTCACAAGAAGAAAAAAAGAATATAGACAATACAACAAATAGGATTCTCATACAATTGGATTTAGAGGCCGAAGCACTTGTTATCCAAGCGCTTCGGCGGGGCTTACTAAAACAGTCTACCATCACAAGTAGACCAGAGACTGAAATGAAATGAAGGAACTCTATTTCACCTCCATGACGATATTAGGAATTTGTTGAGGAGGAATAGCCTTTCCCATCCATAGCCAAAGGCTACCATCTTTCTTGATGACGGTTTCCATAAATGGCCGGGAAGTCAAAATGCCCACGGCATCAACGAAGAAAGTAGGATCATAGGTACTTACCTCTTCCAGCGGGCTTAGCAAATTGACCCAATCTCGATTGCCCGTCTTGGGATTTGTCCCTCTCGTATGCTGATATCTCAGCAGCTTGCCATCATCTCGACGAAAGAAGTTGCTACCGATGGGCTGTGCTACTTGATCTAGCTCAAACATTTCCACCTTCCCTCCTGTAGGACCACCCCAATAGAAGATTTCTTTATCTACATTGATCGCAAAGTTGACCTGTGTTGGTGTTTGGCAAGTAAAGATATGCTCAATATTCAGCAGACCTTCCACTTTTACAGTCTGCTCTACCACCTCCTCCTTACCGGGAAGGATTGCATTCCTCACATTCTCTCCTGCCACCCAAACCGTACCATCCTGTTTTAGCACCAGGACGTAGTACCCACCAGCTTGAACATCCTGAACCTCTTTCATCCCATGTACCGCTCTATCCTGCGGGGCATTCCCTACTGCCTCAACTTCATTATCCGCATTCACAGACAGCAGATTAAAGAGGCAACTACTAATCTTCTTACTAGCTTGCATATCCGTTTCAGAAACTTGAGTAGGATTGGAGGGGACCCAAGTCATGACCGTCCCATCCTTTTTAAGGGCTATTCCATTCGAAGCCATAAAAGCCACCCCATACACCTCCTCAAGATTAGGTATCTGGGTCACATTAGTAGGCGGTCCAAATCTTTCGATATCGATCTCCCATTGCCAGACCGCGCCATTTTCATCCACCGCTGCACCATATCTCCCATCCGCGCTTATGGCCAATTGATCCATTGCCGGACGATCTTCATTGATTCTGCTTTGAGTGGAAGAGCATGACAAAAGGATAACATTAAGCAAGGCTATGCCACTTAAGCTTAGAAAGCTTACATTTAGTTTTTTCATTTTTTTGTGGTTTAAAACTGCTCCAGTATCCGCCATTCCTTCAATCGGCAGGATCCCTGGGATCAGGTGTTAAGACAGATGAGTTTTCATCAAAAGGTAGATGTAGGCACTATCAAGAATGAGTCATCCATTTAGAATAGAAAACAGATTTAGAGATTTGCTATGCCTCTTCCATCGCTTAAGCCAATGTAAACAGTGTGTTATGTCAAGTACTTTAATCAGCCGATGGAAGGTTCTATACCATATTAAGGTGATACGTTCGTTTGGAAACATCCCTATATTTGAATGTCATTGATCCCTACTGCTACGCTTTCTTTTGCGGGGTAATAGCTGATTTTAGCCGCTGTAATTGCTCTATCACTTCATTATAGCTATAGTTGGTTACGAAGCTTCTTACAATTTCATACGGTAGGGTGATCATCACGAAGCAAGCACCCAATAGACGAGTAAAAAAGCGAATTAGAGAAGTAATAAGGAGAACGTTGCCAATACTGCCAAAAATACTGAACTGAGAAAGGATAGCATTGACTTGATCCATGATTCTCAAGGCAATAGGGGTTCTCATTTTATTTTGCACGTAGTGACTATTCTGCACATATCCAGGTTTACGATTGGCCACGAAATAGAGTCCAGCCATTAGAAAGGAAAGGAAACTCTGCACACTCGATCCAAAAAACAAAAAGAGCAGACCAAAAACGATGGGAACCTTTAGGTATTTGCTGATGCCAAAATATTTCTTCTTTTTCACCTGTAGCAGCTGTTGTTCCATCTCCTGCGCTCTAGTATTCAGCGCGATGTTTCCAGGGTCCAGGAGTTCCTGGGCACGAGCCAACTCCTTTTCCGCAGCGAGCACCTGATCAAGGGAAGTAGCTAACAACTGCCCCTGCACCTCTGGATCAGGTACCCAGGTACTACTGGCTCTTGCCAGATAAGCATGGGCCAATGAATCTCTTAAGCTGATGGAGGATTCGCCGGCAGCATGGCATTGTTCCATCAATGTGATGCCTTCGCTTAGGTAATTGACATTGCTTCTTTCCAAACCCAATTTGTACAGTAGCTCTCCCAATTTCCCTTGATATGTCTGGTTCTCAGGAGATAAGTTCAAAGCCGTCTGGAATTGATCCAGAGCCGCTTGGTTTTTATTACTAGATTCCAGGCAGACCCCTAGTTTAAAATAAATCTCCGCCAAACCAGGACGCATAGCCAAGGCCTGCTGGTAAGACTGCTCCGCCTGGTAATAATTTCCGAGTTCAAGATAGATGTCACCTTGCAACATAAAAGCTTCGTGGCCTGGCGAATTTTGGTTGAGATACTCCTGAAGGAGTTCCAAAGCTTGCGCCAAATTACCATTAGTATGTGCTTGTCTCGCGTCTTCCAAGAGCTGAATTTTTGTAGTTTGCATAATTATTTTTTTTGAGCAAAGGCATAACCGGCCTGTCGGGGCAGACTGATGTTGGTAAAGCCTTAATTGTGATGGTAGTATTGTATTTTCAACTCTTAGTTCTTCCGAGTCGTCAGCAGGTACCCAAGTATCCTGATATTTTTTTAAATTCTTTAGTTGATCTACGTGATTCGGAAGAAATCCTATTGCCCAAACGGGCAGCTATGTGGGATAAAAAAAGACCTTAAGCAAAAGCGCTATCGCTATATAAAAGCATGAATATCAAACACCTAAAAATCATCTAGGACTACATAAAGTCGAACAAAATACTACTATGCCAAAAGGATTTAAGCATTCTTACAAAATTTGTAGCCTTACGTTCAAATCTATTCTAATACAGAGCCTACTATTGGTACTGGTGCTCCCTGTAGTCGGTCAAGATGCAAAAACAACAGACAGCATTCCGTATATGGAGGGAATTAAGCAAGCCAAAGAACTGATCCGATCCCAGCAGTTTAGCGCCGCCTTAACCATTATCCAAAAAACAAAGAACGGGCTAGAGGCAGCGAGCAGTAGCAATTACCTAGCCTACGCCGGTCTAAACGACCTGGAGGGGCAAACGTACTACGGGCTGGGAGAACTATCAAAGGCAGTGATCGCCTTCGAAAAGACGCTAGATTTCAAACGAAAACTTTTTGGCAGAGAGCATTATATGCTAACGGTGAACTATGGAAATATTGGAAGTCTCCTGATACAAATGCAACGCTATCAGGAAGCGTTCCCATACTTCAAGAAAATGTTGGAAGTCAACAAGGAAGTTCCCTTCATGCCGAAGGTTGCGAAAGGACATATGGCACAAGCCAACAAAAAGATCGGGGACTATTATCGCTATATCCATAATATTGATTCTGCATTGGTTTACTACGAGCGAGCAAAGGCGGTCATAGAAAAGCACCTCTCTGATGAACTCGATAGGGTATCGGCTGTCTATTCAGCCCTTTCTGGTATCTATTTGCAGGGAGGAGAGCGATCCACAGCCTTCCAATATGCCCACAGATCCGTTGAGGTCTTACAAGGTGCACCCGAATACGAAAAAGGTTTGACTTTGGCTTTACACAGTTTAGCTAATTGTTACAAAGAAATCGCAGATTACGAAAGAGAGTATCTGTATTTACAGCAATCTGTTGCCATATATCGCAAATATAGAGGAGACAAAAGTTATTTCTTATACCGCCCCTACAATGCCTTAGGGTTAAACGCCACGGCTCGAGAAGAATACGAGGAGGCGATCAAATATTTTCAACTGGCCATAGCCCTTTTCAAGCAACAGGCTGGCCCTCATCGTTCCGATTTAATCACGCTAAAAACGAACCTCGCTATAGCCTATAACCTAGCTGGCGACGTAGAACGCTCCAATGCGTTGAACTTAGAAGCCATTGATTTGGCAGAGGCGCTACCCGATTCCATCAAGGTGAACAATACTTATACCTTGGCTATCCACCATAATTTAGGGACGCACTACATGGCTGAAGGGGAATTCCGAGCAGCGGCAGCCTCCTTTGAATTGTCCATAAAGATGGCACTAATCGCGTATGGTCCAAAGCATCCAAAGACAGCTTATATCCTAAGCAGTAAGGGTAGGAACTTAAGCCTACTACAGCAATTTGAAGAAGCTGAAGAGGCGTTCCAATCTGCCTTGTATGCCTTGAATTACCACAGCACTAACAAGTTCGACAATACCCAATCCCTCCAGACCCTCATAACCACCTTGGTTGAAACCGGAAAACTATATCGGCGATGGTCCCTTAACCATGGAGACAAAAGCAAGCTCCGGCTTGCCCTGGATTACTTTCGGGAGGCACAGGCAGCTGTCACTCATTATGCTCGTCGCTTCGATCCCATTTCAAAATTTGAATTTACGAAGTTGGCTAGAAGTGCCTATGTAGGGCGCATGCAATGTGAGTTGCACTTATATGAAGCCACTGACAGCCTGCATTACAAACTTGGCGCATTTGCCTCCGCAGAAGCCATCCGATCGCCCCTTTTATACCATGCCCTACAAAGATCCGAGGCCCTTCACACTAGTGATATTGAGCCCGAGCTATTGCAACAAGAGCAGGAATTGCGGATGAAAATGACCTACCTAGAAAAACAAAAGTATGTAGAAATGGACTTGGGAGAGCGTTCGGCTGACTCTACTCTACAAGTAGTTACAGCACACCTACTACAATACAATGCCGAATACCAATCCTTGCAGCAGGAGCTGGAGCAAAAATACCCCAAGTACTTAGCAGCACGATATGGACAACAAACTGTTTCGACGGAAAAGATCCAAAAAGAGCTGCTAGAACCCAATCAGACCTTAGTAGAATATTTATTGACGGACAGTAGCATCTATATCTTTCTGCTACAAAAAGAAGATTACCAGCTTATGGTGGTTCCACACCAAGATGAGATTACACCCTTGGTAGAAAGGATGACCAAAGATGGGCTATACAGTTATCATAGTGCCTCCGTGGATCGGCGAAGCCCGCAGCTAGAAGAGGAATCTATTTTCAATTATACAGAAGCGGCAGTAAAACTATACCAAAAGCTTTGGGCACCGATTGAGGATCAGGTCACCGAAAGAGTGATAATCATTCCCGATCAGGCCTTGGCTAATCTACCCTTCGAAACGCTTTTAGCAAAAGATCCTCCGCGGTACGGCAAGATACCCCTTTATGATTTCCTACTAAAAAAACACAGCATCTCGTACGGGAATTCCGCCACCCTATTGCATCAGACTATTCAAAGCCAAAAGACGAGGGCTACCGTGAAGCCCTTCTTGGGGATCGCACCTTTTTCAGAGGCTGAAGCAGGAATTGCTCTAAAAGAGGAAGAAAATCAAAGTCCATTGGGTATTCAAAGAGATTCTTTGGGCAGCCTAATCAATAGTGCCAAAGAAGTCCTGGAGATCAGTCGGCTCTTCCAAGGAGATACTTGGTTAGGCAGCAGTGGAACCAAAGCACGATTTGTAGAAGAATCATCCAAATATAAAATCCTACATCTAAGTACACATGGGAAAGCCAACCACCGCATGGGCGACTTTGCCTATTTAGCCTTCCAACAAGAAGGGGCATCTAGTGGTTTTATAAAACTCTACGCCAAGGATATCTACAATCTGCGTCTCCAAGCCGATTTGGTCGTACTATCCGCTTGTGAGACCGGTCTTGGACGGCTTCGCCAAGGTGAAGGCGTGATCAGTCTCGCCAGGGCATTCACCTATGCCGGAGCTAGGAGTATTATCAATACCTTATGGGCAGTAGATGACGAAAGCACAGCTACTCTCATGATTGCCTTTTATGAACAATTGATCAAGGGCGTACCTAAGGATGTGGCCTTGCAACGAGCCAAGTTGAGCTATCTACAGCAGTTAGCAGGCAAGCCGGAGAAACTCGCTCCCTTTTACTGGGCGCCTTCTATTTTGATTGGGGAGGTCAGTCCTTTGGGTAAATGAGTTTGCGTTTAATCTACTCCAATGATGATGCGGCCTTTACAGCCACCAGATGAAACTCATGATACTCATCCTGAGTCATACTTTGCAAGAGCTGGTCCACTTCTAGTTGATGTAGATCATAATTGGCCAACAAACTCAACATTAAGTATCCCTCGGCCCGTTCTCGCACGATGATTCTGCTATTGTCTCGGATATTCCGAAAAAACACGGCCGCCTTGTCAAATTCTTTCGCCTGAAAATAGGCATGCGCTAAATATTCTTCCGCAGCTCGGAAAGCTTGCTTTTCTTGGACACTATCAATTTGTTCCAGGGTATTAATCGCCTCTTGGTAGAGCGCCTCCTCGAACAGTTCGATACCTCGAATCAGGGCAGAGGCCTCATTTTGATCTGGACTCCCTGATCTCATGGTACTACTACTTTGCAAATGTGAAGGTGTTCTTTCCTCATACAAAGCAACCGCCAAGGCCTGGCTGGATAAGCTTCTTTTTCTTTCCTTAGGAGGATCATCTGGTACTACTATCTTCTTAGTTACAGGTGGCTTTTCTTCTGTCTCTTCTGTCGCAATAGCACGAGTGGTATCAAGCTCTACCTTAGTCGGAGGCAACTCCTCTGTAGCTGGTGGAATGGCTTCCTCCTGTTCCTCCATCAAGCTATCTCTTTCAGGACTACGAGTAGACTTCCACAAAAAAAACAAACCTACAAGCAACGCCACGGCAATCAGGATAATGCCAAGTCTGGGATAGCGTGATTTGGCACCCGTAGCGGGAGGACGAGTTTCTTGTCCCCATTTCGCCATTTTTGCCGTCAAGTCCTTCTCCAACAAAACCTCCATGCTAGTATGCTCAAAGCGTTGTAAGTTCACAGCCTCTACCAATTGGGCATCGGCGGCCATTTCGGCCTCAAAAGCTTTCCTGTCCTCCTCGCTCATCTTGGCACGAAGATAGTTTTCGATCCTATAGAATAGTTCTTCTTCCCGGTCCATGATATTCAATTAATAAGCTCCTTCCAGCCTGGGTTCTCCTCAATAAATCGCTTCAATTTCTTGCGGCATCTGTAAGCCTCCTTCTTAGCCATATTGGCATTAGACATAGCCAGGGTAACAGAGATCTCCTCCATAGAATAGTCCAACTGATACAGTTCTAAAATTTTCTTACACCGATCCCCAATTTTACTTAATATCAAGGAAATAAATTGCCTTTGTTCTTTTCGAATCACCTCCAACTCAACACTTTCCTGTTCTTCCCTGTAATGTTCATTTTGGAACTCCTCTTTCCTTCCATGTGTTTTCAGTTCTTTCCACCAAAGATGCTTAGCAATACTGAAAAAATAAGTTTTCAAACTACTTTTCCCCTGATATTTACCTTGTCTGATGTTTCTATCGAAGACGATAATTGCCTTTTGAAAAATTTCATCCACATCCTGCTCTCCCCCTTTCTGCCTTAGATAATTGTGCAAAATCCCTTTCCAATCTAGGTTCAAAAAAATGTATCGCATGGCACTATCTCGTTCCGTGCTGTTTCCCTGTATAGCTGAAATCAGCTCTTCATCAGTAGGTTGTTCATTCATACCTTAGTTCTATTAATGGTGCAGTAGGTACCCAACAATAAGCAAAGAAAATACCTGATTTTACTCTTTCTTCCGTTGTAAGTAGTGCAACAATAGATACTCGTGTTTTTCTGCTGCGTCTTTTTCGTCCAACCTTCGTTAGAAAGAATCTTACTTAGCCTACGGCTATCCCGCCTGGCCGGCTGGACAGGGGTGCGATTTTTCTGCCTTGTTTGGCCATAAAACACAATACCAGAAACTTCAAGATTACTATTGTCACACTGCTTAGCATCAGGTTCAAATCTCCGATCCCGATTAATCTAGCCCAGAAGAACGCGTAACAAGATCGGCATTCAGGCTTACATTATAAAGTTCTCTAGCACAGAGTTTTTCAATTGCATTCTCTTTCTCTGAATCGCTATTGGCTAAAAAAGCATAATCCCCCAGGCGGGCGACCGCCTGTCTATCCTTAGAGAGATAGATCATCCGGTATTCTTCAGCACAATCCTAAGGCTTCCTATTAGCCTGAAAAATCACATCAGTTTCAAACTACACAAAACTTTATGCAACATATTCCTGACTTAATAAGACAAGCCATGTCCAAAGGAATACAGAGGATCCTTAGAGTCATAAGGCACATCCTCCAACTGGTTCTGTACCGCTTCTACAGAGGAGGGGATCTCAATGGGCAGCTTACCACTTGGCTTGAACTTACCAAAGATCATTTCGAGAAGAATTTCGTCTTGGCATTCAAAGTCTGCAATCATAGCTTTGCTGGCGGCATCTATCTCAGGAACCACTGGCGGACGGGTAATCGTAAGAATGGTGATCGTGGGTTTCCCTTCCATCCGCTCGAGTATTTTTTGTTTATCCTTTTCTTTAAAATCCAATCTTCCTTGTGGGATCATTCTTTCCAAAAAGCTGCCTCCTGGAGATGGCGAGGATGGGGTCTTTAGTTTTTGAACGATCACATCGGCCTTTTCTATACTATTGACAATCTGAGGATATTTTTCCGTCAGCCCTTGCTCTTCCATCCCTATCAGGTACACTTTCAGATTGGCAGATAAAGGCAGGGTGTTGTCTTCATTTTTAAGCAATACCAGTGATTTTCGTTGGGCTGCCTTCCCTTTCTCTACAAATCTGGGTTGGCCCACGATATCCACTTTATCTAGGTCAACATATGGATCATCAAAAAGCCCTAGTTTAAACTTGTCTCTGAGTACCCTACGAACAGAAAGATCAATCCGTTCTTCGCTGACCTGCCCCTCTTCTACCAGTTCAATGATTAAGTCCGTCACGTATTCTCCTCCAAAGACATCACAACCCGCATCCAGCACCTTTTTGACCCGTTCTTTTTCCGAAAGATGCTCTACCCCCCAGGCTGAAGCCTCTTTTACAAAAGCATCCGAAATAATCCCCCAATCTGTAGCTACTACTCCGTCAAAGCCTAGAGAATCTCGCAATAAACCTTGAATCATCTCTTCATTGAAACCAAATCCGACCTCTTCTTTGGTTTGCCCTTTGGGTATTCCATAATAAGGCATGATCTGTGCGGTATTAGCAGCTAGAGCTCCGTCCACAAATGGCTTGAGATGATAGGCAAATTGATTACCGGGGTACACTTGTCCTTTTCCACTGGCAAAGTGAGCATCCCAGCCATCCTCCTGTGGCCCTCCTCCTGGGAAGTGTTTCGTTTGGCAAGCCACGCTATTAGCCGTTATACTATCACCCTGCAAACCCAGGATGTAAGCCTTGGTTAGGCGCGCGCTAAGGTCTGCATCTTCCCCAAATGTACCATTTACTCTCGCCCAGCGAGGATCAGTAGCAATATCTGCCATAGGATGCTGTGCCAATCGGATGCCTAGTGCTAAGTATTCCTGACGCGCAATATCTCCGAATTCCCAAACGAGCGCCGAATCTCCAGTGGCAGCCAGTCCTAATGGAGAAGGCCACACAGATATCCATTTGGCACCGACACTGGCTCCTGCCATTCCGGTGGCTCCATGCCGAGGATCAGAAATGAGGGTAATTGGGATGCCGAGTCTGGTACGTTGTGCCAAAGCTTGTAGGTTGTTGTTCCAGGTCGCATAATTATAAGCAGAGGTACCTCCAAGGTTTTGAACAGCCGTCATCTTCTTTTTCAGGAGCGTGGTAGATGTATTTTCTGCCATAAATGAAAAAGGATCAGAAAAGGTCGGAATCTCCATCAAGGAACCATCTGCATTCATCCCTAGAAAATGCGCAAATAGCATTCCTGCTTTTTCCGCTAGGTTCATCTGGCCCAATAGGTCCTCTACTCTATCTTCCAAAGTAGCCTCCCTATTCTCATACACATCCAATTTACCGTTCTTATTTAAATCTCGGAAGGTTTGTCCATCTATGGTCAGCATAGGAGCGGCTTCTCCCGCCAATTTCATATTTCGGGAAGATTCAATTCCCCATTTTATTCGAAAATATCCAACTGCCAATAGGATCAGTAACAACAAGACGCCGAGTATTCGGCCAACAATTCTAAATGCTCTTTTCATGTGTACAACTTGATGAATCGATAGGTGTTGACATTAAAAGTACACAAATATGTCTATTGTGTCAAATAGACACAAATAAAAAATCATTCTACTCATCTAGTAGTGACTACATTAGATTTGACAGAAATAGATAGAATAGTCTAAAGCCTCTAGACTTTGAATCCATGAGCTTTAGCAGTGCGTCCTGGGGATTGGTCTTGAAGGGAAATAGGAAGGGAAAGGACTATGTTCTTATGTTGTATATAGCTGTCCGTAGTTTGTTGTTAGATAGCTGTCCGCAGTTTGAAACTACGGACAGCTATCTAACTATGTAATGGGCTGCTGGCTCAAATGCTCTACCACCAGCTTCGGGCTTCGGTCTACCTTGAATAGGCCCCAGTGTTTCTCAGGCTCCATTGGATCGGAGGAACCTTTCCAGGGTTCATCAAAGGCTTCGAAGACGAAGGTTGTGATCTGTGCTGCTTCTGTCCATTCCATTAGGTCTTGGAAGTAGGTCTTTTGCAGTTCCTCATTCACGTTTTGAGGGTTGATCCCATGGCCGTTGGACTGAGTCGTCCAGCCTGCTTCCGTGATAACAACTGGTGTATCCGGGTACAAGCTCGCTACGGATTCGTAGTTTTCTTTAGTATACGCGATGGCCTCGTGAATGTGCTTGTACTCCCAGACGGGATAGGTATGGATTGAAATGAAATCTACCACTTCAGCTAGCGGTTTGAGTTTGTGCAACCAAGGAACGTAGTTCTCGCAAAAAGTCACCGGCTGTTTTGCTCCTCTTTTGATGAGTTTCACATATTCCACTACACGCTTGACGGGAACGTAATGGTCGGTCCAATCTACGCAAGCTTCATTTCCGGCAGATAGCGAACAAATAATATCAGGATACTGATTGGCGAGATCAATCAATTTATTGATCTTTTGCAGATTACTTGTTCTGTTCTTGTCTAATTGCTCTTCCGAATATACTCCTCCACCCCAGGGGCAACCAAAGTTGTTCATTTCAGCCTCGATATAGGCTCCTAGCATAATTTGGAAGTCGAGCCGCTCCTGACGGATCACTTCCAAAGTAGTCAGGGCGTGCTGATCGCAATCATATAAGCGCAGGTACTTCCAATGACCTTGTAAGATCAATAGATCCTCCTTAATCTGCTCATAAGTCGGATGCTCTCCTCCCGGGTGCTGCCCTTCTCGAAAACCCGAATAGCATATGGCTGCGGCAAAGGGGAAGGGCTGTTTATTGCTGTGAGTCATGTACATGTATCTTTGGTTCTCTAACAATTTTTGTGTTTTGGAGTCACCCTTTTAGCTAAAAGTCTTACTTCCGTTGGGCGTAATTCTCCTAGCTAAAACGCTGACCACAAAATTGTCGGAGAACGGTATCTTTCAATGAGAGAACTGATTTCACCTTATTATACTCTCCTGAGTCGAAATAAGTTTAGATCAGTTCATCGATATCCTTATTGCAGATTGGGTCATGGAGCAAAAGAATAGCTCCACAACCCAAGCATTTAACCTTACTAAAACAGTATTAGAATTTAAGTTGTTCATCTTTGTCCCAAAGTCCCCAGTAGGCACCAACATCTCCTTCGGCGCCTACTTTCCAAGCCTCATCAAAGGAGGAGAAGTAGAACATTTCAATATTATCCTGTGCAGACCATTGCTGCATATTCAAGAAGTAGCGTAAGGCATTAACCCTGGAAGGCTCTGCATCACCCAGGGCAGTACCCTGGCTTGGCCATCCAGTTTCGGTAACAATAACTTTCTTGCCTTGACCCGCCGCCAAAGCTTGATAATACATCTGTTTGGCATGTAAAAGGCTGTAGTCGATATGACACTCCTCCCAATAAGGATAGCAGTTTGCTAAGATTACATCACAAGCCTGAGTGATACGAGGGCGATGGCTAAATTCGTAGTAGGCATCCACGTATCCCACCGGGATATCCGGTAAAGCCTCCTTCACACGATGGATATAGCTTAACAATTGGTCTTCGGTGGCATCTTTACGATACATGACTTCATTGCCAACCGCTGCAATATCGACCACTCCTTGCTTGGCCAAATCGATCAGCGCAGCAATTTCCTCTTCGTTCTTTTCCGGATCATCTCCGATCCAGGCTCCTACGAGGGTCTTAATACCAAATTCTTTAGCGATTTTTGGTATCAATTCATTCCCTTCAATGCAGGAGAAAGAACGTACCCAACTGGTATAAGGTGCAATGATCCCCATACGACGGCGGACTTGTTCATCGGTCAAAATTGAGCCTGGTTCTTGGCCTTCCACATATGCACTAAAGCATAGGCCATGCATACCATCCTCCAATACTCCTTTGAATAGAGCCTCAATTTCTGCTGCCGATTTACTATTAAGGTCGACGCCCTTGATGTCCCATGATTTACGGTACCTAAATGACATATCAGTTTTGTTAATTCTAAGACTACAGGATTTAGTGTATGATTATTCTAGTGGTTTTAAGACTAGACAAGCCCTAAAGCTCCCCTCTTCTTTCCACCAATGTTTCTTGAATTTCACGTGCTCTATCTTCTGTCAGATCATAACTCCACATTACCCAGATGGCAAGGCCTGCGGTAAAGGCAGGTACGATAATATCTGCCAAACGAAGGCGTGTCAATGTTTCGACGGTTTGCAATTGTGAATTTTGATCAAAACCTACAATTTTCAATACCAATCCCCCCATTACTAAAGCAAGCGCTTGCCCTAGTTTCACCATCCACCAATAGATAGCTCCAAAAGTTCCCTCTCGACGTGGCATGCCATTCTCCAATTCATCTAAATCACAAACATCAGCAGTCATACTCATCATCAAGGTAAATAGACCACCAACTCCGAAAGCGATAAACGGTAGTGGCATGAAAAGCAGCCAAGGATTGTCTGGATTGAATCCCCACCATTTTAGCAGATAACCTACGATGGAGATAGCCGTGGATAGGATAAAGGCTTTTCTTTTTCCCATCCGATTAGACATCCAAGAAATAATAGGAATTACCAAAAATGCAGTGGCAAATGCACTTACAGTAGAGAACCATGCTGGCCAATTTCCTGCAGCTCCATAATCTCCATCAAACATATAGAATACGATGATGAAATAGCTGAATGAAGCTACCATTTGGAAGCCATTGAAGACTAGGAAAGTAGCGCCGCACAGTTTCACAAAAGGCTTGTTCTTGGCCACCTGCACAATCCCTTTAAAGAGATCCACAAGATTGGTAAATAAGGTAGCAAAGGAGATTTCCTTCCGATTTGCCATCTCTGAAGCATCAATTCCCTTACAGAAGATAGCTGGCAATACCCCTAGGGCAATACATACTGCTCCTACCACAACTGAAAGCTTCCGCACACCCTCTGCTTGATTGTCAAATAGATCCGGGTCAGCAATCAATACCCAAAACCAAGGAACGATCATCCAAGCGATTTGGCCCATCGTTTGGGAAAAGGCCATTAGGCGGGTTCGCTCGTTGTAATCCGAGGTCATTTCATACCCCAATCCAATCAAGGGAGTGGAAAAAATCGTATTCCCAATCAAATAAACAAGTGAAAACAGTAAGAAATACCAGAAGTTATAGGACTGGGTATTGTTCTCATCCAATTGCCACAGAATCACAAAGAATAAGCCGCTGAGGATAGCACCAACAAATATGTAGGGGCGTCTTCGTCCGTATTTGGATTTAGTATTGTCTGAAATAAAGCCCATGATCGGATCCGTCAAAGCATCGAAAATCCTGGGCAGACCTCCTAGAAGTCCCGCCAAGAAGGGATCCATACCGAAGGCTGTAAGCAAAAAGAACATGAAAATACCGAGTGCACCGGGTAGTAGGTTATTGACAAGGTGTCCGGCGCCAAAGGCGAACTTCTGCACCACAGGTACTCTATCCTTGGCTGCGGTTTTGTATTGACTCATGATAATGCGTTTTGTTGAAGGTACTATTGATTGGGAACTATAATCGTTTGTATGGCTTGGGCATCAATGGAGATATTTTTGACTTTCTCACCTAGAGAAAGAGAAATCTGCTTTTCTTCACTCCCTTGGTTCAGCAATATCACGGCAAGGGAGCCATCAGGATTTTGGGCAGCGGTTACAAGTAGGTCCTCATCCGTGTGCTCATAACCAATTCTTTTGGCACCGGGTCTGATGTATCGGCTGAAATGGGATAGGGTGTAGTACAGTGGCGTGAAGTAGACCTCATCTGCATCCGGATCAACAATAACAGGTGCTACGCACCAGTTTTTAAACCAGTTGGGCCCACCTTGGCGATCTAGTACCATGTTCCAATCGATCCATCCGTCTACCCAATTGTTTAGACATCCAATGATATCGCGAGCATAACGATAAACCGGTACATACTTGGGGTGCATGTGCTTTTGATCCTCTGGAGCCCAATCCCAACCCCAATCCGTGGCTTCCTTCGACCAGTACCACTGATCGTCTTGCCAGACGGGCACTTGTGCATCTACGCAGGCTTCAGACTGGATTAAGTATTTATTCGGGGCTTTCTCGTGCGCATACTGGAGCTCGTCCGGAAACACTTCAAAAGTACTGGCATACCAGTGGATAGCCGTTCCATCATAATATTTGGAGCTAGCTTCATCTTTATACATTTCATCCACCCACTCCTTGAGGTGTTCGCGATTCTGGTCGTAGCCTAGGATATTGACATCATGACCGTCAGCCTCCAATTTGGGGCCTAGATACTGCTGTACAAATTGAGTCATCTCTGCTGGCGTAAAATGCATACTCTCCCAGTTACTATCATTGCCCAGCGGTTCATTTTCTACAGTAAATCCCCAGATATCGATCCCCTCCGCTTTATAAGCCTCTAAGTATTTGGAAAAGAATAGTGCCCAGGTTTCGTAGTATTCCGGTAGCAGCTTACCACCGCGCCAGTCCTTGTTGTCTTTCATCCAAGGTGGGGCGGTCCAAGGAGAGGAGAGGATCTTGAAGCCATCTTTGGAAACGGCCATCGCTTCCTTGATCATCGGAATGATGTCATCGCGATCTTCTTCAATGGAAAAACTATCTAATTTTACATCCCCCTCCACCGGAGCGTAGGAGTAATTGCTCACGGAAAAGTCACAGGAGTTCATGTGTGTTCTAGTCAAGGAGTACTTGGCCCCACTCTCTCCGAAGTAGGCTTCCAACACCTTGGCTCTATTTTCTGCGCCTAATTTATTTAGTAAATAGGCCGATGATTCGGTAAAGGAACCCCCAAAACCCGTGATGGTCTGAAATGATTCATCGGGCTTCAATTTGATCTCCGTAGCCTCTCCGGCTTCCGAGAATTCAGTCAAAGCGGTAAGCTGATTTCCAGCTGCCGAGGTTTCATATACCTCGATATCTAATTCTTCGACAGTATTACAGGCAGCAAGCATAAGCACTAGTAGTAGATAAGGGTATCTCATTTTTAGGTGTTTTTATTGCACTGACTTTGTGCAGCATTCAAGGTTTTCTGGGGTTGTCTTCGTTGATCACTCACTAGTTATAGACGGCCCACAACTCTATTGCTGAGCAGTCAGTGATTCTTTCATAGGTGGGTTAGCGACCTCCTTAAGCAATGCCGATAGCTCACCATTGTAAGTCTTGGTAATCGATTGATCCCCTCTGCCCAATCCCTCGAAGACGCCTTGATCTACTAAGTCCCATAAGGCGTATTTAGCTTTTCCATCGATCGTAAATAGTCCAAAATAATTCTCTGAACCTCCGGGGTTACCGGCATCTTTCCAGTTCTCGTCAAATGCCTCGAAATAGAAGCAGGAAATCCCTTCCTTATTGGTCCATTCACGTAGGAGGTGATAATAGATACCTTCCTTATATTCATCAGTGGCCTTGGAGCCCTCAGTACCGTAGTGTCCATTAGAAAAACTGGCCCAACCCGTTTCTCCGATGTGAATCGGTTTATCCACCCCGAGGCTTTTGATGTAATCTGCCGTATTTTGGTACTGAGTTTGGGCGTAGGCAAGTGCGCGGTCCATCGCAGCGGCGATTCTTGCGCTATCAGGCTTCGACTCTTCCTCAGGAGCATTACCCCAGAAATCCGGATTGTAATGCGTATCGTGCATTGGATAAGTGTGCAGAGAAACGAAATCAACCGCTTTGATCAAAGCAGTGAGATCTTCGACGTGATATTCCTCGCCCCCGCCTCCCCAGGAGGCAAAGTTGTCGGAGCTCGTGATCCAAAGGTCCGCAGGTAGATCTCCGGCTTGTTTTAACTCTTGCAAATAATTCACCCACCTCAATATCACGCCTGGCTGTACAAAATAACTGGCTGCCCACTTCACCATGGCCTCATTACCGACCGCAATAACCTTAATGATATCCGGGTAACGATTGGCCAATTCTACAGCGCGCTGAATTTCCGCGGCGTTGGCTTCTACATCTTCCTCATTGTGATCAGGATTGTCGGTAAATGCTCCTTTACAATCGATCCAAGCCCCCAACATTACATACATTTCAAAAGAAGGATCCTCCTTCTTTAGCTCATCAATGGCAGCCACGACATTCGATGCATGTGGCAACTCTACATTGTAGGTTCTCAGGACCTTGATACCCATGGCAAAGAGAATTTTCATATCCTCTTTTAATTGTGCCACGGTAGGTTGAACATCTCTACTATTTTGACGGTATCCTCCATAGGAGATCGCCAAATACTCAGGGTTTCCTAGAATATCTTTAGCCAAGATTGGTGATGTTATAGGTGATGGGTTTTCCTCCTGTGCTTCCTTTGGATTGCAGGAAAAGCATAGAGTTAAACTGAAAAGGATTGCTATGAGCTTTGTAGTATTCAAGGTTCTATCGTTTTGTCTATTTATTAGGATTTCCCCCCTTACACAGAGGTAAGGGATCACTTCTAGCCTAACAGTGGTAATTTCGGGTTAATACTATCTCATTCTGGCTTTCTTCAGCTGAACGACGATCTTCTCAATTTGCGCCGTTCTTTCAAAAAGCTGTTGGCTGGCTGCCTGGTCAAGGGCAAGCGTTCCTGACTTCTCCAAACGGCCATCCTTATAAGTGACCGCTAAGCCTTCTTCTTCAGCTAACTGATAGATAATTGGCACTTGACAGTAGGTGAAAGCTAAGGATCCAGCAGGAAGTTGTACTTCTTGCGCCTGGCCTTTGACATCCAGATAGGAGAAGGTTTGTGGTTTACCCAAAAACTCTGCTTCCTGTAAGAGCGTGGGGTCAAAGGATAATTGCCCGCTCTGAACAAATACTCCTAGCTCTCCAAATCGACTGAGAATATCCTCTTTAACCTGTCCGGTCATACCGGGTTGCTGCGCGCCTTTGCCAGCAGGAGTATGGGAATAAGGATCAGTTGGGAATGCGCCATAAACCGCCGGGGCCTTATGTACGCCAATACCTTTATTAATCTCATGGTAATGGGCAGCCAATGCATCTAGAGTAGCGGGTGCTGCCCCCTCTTTCATAGCACGTAGGTAACTCTCTTGTACAGCGAGTAATAACTTGGAAACCATATGCCAATAAATGGACCCTAATCCCTCGTAGCCGAAGAAGGTGCCCGATCTACCGGTAAAGGCCTTATGATCAAACATGTCCTCAAAAATATCTAGGACCTTGCTCTTATCCTGCTGCAGCAGATCAGCGTAAGGCCCAGCTGCAAGGCCTACTAGGGCCGCCTCTAGGTCATTAGCATTCCTGAAATTGCCATTAAAATGATAATCACCTTTAATGTCTTTTTCAATGATCTGAGCCTGACCATCTTGCACTAGTTTTTGCAACAGTGCGCAATCAGCCACGGCCGCAGCTGGAATCGTATTCTTCTTAGTAAAGCGTGGTAGGTTTTTGTTCGGATATAACAAGTAACTATGCTGATCCGGGCGGTACAACTTACTTTCCCGCATGGCATCCAATACCGCTAAGGATTCTTCGCCAGACAGGTGCCCCGCACTCAAGACGGCCACCTGGCCTTCTAGCATTTCGCTCAAATAGGAAATGGAAACCTCTGTATCACTCTCTACGGTCATTAAGTTGTAGGCGTGAAAGAGATTGTCGGAGCGTTTGTTGGCATCGATGGCATGCGTGAGGTAATCAATACTAATGTCGATGAAGTATTGCAGTTCTCCGAGTTTCATCGGGGCTTTGCCCCCTGAGAAACCGTGGTCGTAAATCTTATCTCGGTAGGCAGAACCTGCCTCCCCTACTCCACGCAGCACCTGCATTCGATCTTTATCGTTGATTGCTCCTGAAAGGATCGACTTGTTTTGTTCAAAGGTGGCTTGGACTTTTCCAAAGAACTCCATGAGTTCCTCAGCCACCATGAATTCCTCCTGCTTAGCCTCCTTCAACAAACCTTTGAAGAATTGCAGAAAACGGTGCAAGTAATACAGAGTGACCATCGAGACGCCATTGCCTACTAGGGCATTATTGGCGTCATTCCATTCTGGACGCTGTGTATTCATCCAAATCCCACCCTCCGGAATATAATTGGACAACTTAGCGAGTAGTGTAGCTAAGATTTTCTCAATGAAGTTTGCTCGATAGATCTCACCTGCTGCATTACACAACAAAGCTCCATCAGCGCCCATTGCCGCTCTACGTTCCCGTATACGTTCGTCCGACTCATGATCGAAGTCAATGGTATCCTTTGGGTTCTTTAGGATTTCACCAAAAGACTTGATTCGGTACGGCACATTTGCATACACAAATAGATCTTTGTAAAAATAAGTAGCGAGCTTACCGGGGAATACCTTCTCTGAGAACTCTAAGAATTTCAGTAGGTAGATGATCTGATGATCTCCCCAATACCCGATGTAAGACCATGGGTCATCTGGCTCGATGATTTCCCAATCAAAACCACCTTTCGTGACCCGATAAGGGTTGTAACCATCAAAGGTCGTAGCATTGAGAAACTTCTGAAACATGCTCTCAATGAACATCGGATAGGCCAAGGCTAGCGCTTCCCAGTTCTGGAATATATCACGCCAATTGCCTTCATAGTCTAAGATCTTCGAACCATCCAGTTCACTACGTGTATTGATAGAGAACTTATTCCAGGGCCGGCTGGGATCACCGTGACGACGGCTAAATTTCAAAGGCATATACTCCAAAGAAAGCCTTTTGAAGTCATCATCCTGACTCTGACTGGCTATTCTTTGGAGCGTTGCAAAAGAGAAAAGGTCCGGAAGCTTATCAAGCTGGTCTTTGGCTTGCTCATAGGAACTACGATTAGCCTTTTCCAAATAGCTCGCGAAATCAGGTTTTTCGATTTGATAGTTGTCATCGAAAATTCCTCCTCGCATGATATTGAACAAGACATTTGAGAAATGACGAGCATCTCTAAACTTGTCTGCTGTAAGTTGCAAAGCGTCAGAAGCAGCATTTAGTGCAATGAGGCTTTGCGTGCAAACAGTAATGTCTTGCTGTATCAAATTCTCCAAATCCTTCTCTCCGCCAATGGTTTCCGATATTCTGGCTAAAGCTGAGTGGTTTTTATTTACATCAGCGATGATCATCCATGACTTTTCCGCATTTGCAGCAAGCTGGACTTCTGTATTCAACAAGTACGCTCCTTTTTCTGCGCGTACATCAACTTCCTCCTGTAAGGGTAGCCCCTTCCTGAAATTCTTTAGCTGTCGGGAGGACAAAAGGTATTTAGGATTATCTAACCCAAGAGACCAGACAACATTGGCCTTTAAGGCTTCACTAGGTTCAGCCTTGTCAACGATGATAGCGCTCAAACTGTAGATACCTAGCCCAGTGTCTTTTTCCAATTCACTTTTCTTGTAGGCATCTACCAAGTTGCTGGATCGCATTTGGAGGTCACTTGGCACGCCATAAGGCATGATATTCTGAAGACCGTCTAATAGCTCTACAACTACATCCTTTCCAGACATATTGGTCAGGATGGATCTCCTGATAAAACCATACTTCTCACTGGTACACCATTGATATCGGAAGCTCAGCTCTAGGTCTAGGTTCACTTCTTCAAAGAGAAGCTTATTACCATAGATGCTCTTGTACAGGTTTCTACGAACCATATACCTTCCTTCGAATCTTTCGGAGAAGGGCTCCCAAATCAAGGCTTTACCTTCCTTATGGACACAGAAGATCGATTTGCTGCCAGTAATTTCGGCCGACTCAGTAATCTTGTCATCTGTGTAATACGGGAACAGAGGGTTCTCCGAATTCTTTCGGCCAGCTGTTAATCCACCATTACTGGAAATAAACATCCAATGATTGGAATGACTAACGAGACTCATAAAGAAAGGACGCATGGCGTCGCTATTGGTAATCTTGAAGTAGGCTTCGCCCTCAAATTCTACCTGGCTGATTTCTACCAGCTCTGTTGTTGACTGTACGGTTTCCATTGTTGATTCTGTTCTGTATTAGCGGTCCAAAACTTTTGTCCTCTAAGTTAAGTACTTAGCGCTAATTTACTTCCTGGTATACTCTCACGTAATCGACTAACATGGTTTGTGGGAAGGGTGTCTGCGTAGTTGGAAAACCTACATAGTCACCACCAACAGCCACGTTCAAGATGATATGAAAAGGGTGGTCATATACCCATTCGCCTGGTAAATCTGCGGGAGTGATAGAAAAGTATAGCGTTTCGTCAACATAGTAGTTGATAAATTCTTCGCCCCACTCAACAGCGAATAAGTGAAAATCGGTATCAAATCGGCCTTGTTCGAAGCTAAAATTTTTGGTAATTGCTCCCCCAGCAGAATATCCAGGGCCATGCACCGAACCATGAATAATATTTGGCTCTTGACCTCTATATTCCATCACGTCAATCTCACCACACAGCGGCCATTCTTGCTGGTCGCAATTTGAGCCCAACAACCAGAAAGCAGGCCAAATTCCTGGGCCCCAAGGCATTTTAATGCGGGCTTCGAATCGACCGTAGGTTCGGTCAAATTTCCCTAGGGTGGTAATTCTAGCTGAAGTAAAAGCGGATCCGGCAAAAGATTCTCTACGAGCTACAATAGCTAGATTGCCATTACCATCGGTGGAGGCGTTTTCGGCACGGTCTGTATCATATTCTAGTTGGTTATTTCCCCAACCGGTACCGACATCAAAATTCCACTTGCTTGCGTCTGGCAATTGACCAGCAGCTCCTTCAAACTCATCTTGCCATACCAGTTGATAATTTCGATCTGCGAGAGCTTCATTGTCCTCTTCACAAGCAGAGAATACAAAGGCTACTAAAAAGAGAAGTGCAATGCCACCGAAGGGCTTTATAGCGCTATATTTAAATTGCATTTTACTTTTATTTTGAGTGTAGGATTGACGACTCTCTAACGGAGTCTGGGAAAGGAAGCCAATTCTTCCGAAGAGGAAATTAGCTTCCCTTTAACTACACTAAATGTTATTTGTGGAAATACATGTTGTCAACGAAAATCGTATTCGCTCCAGTAGGCTGACCTACTAAGATGTATTGTGCTACATTTCCTTTTGTTGTCAGTCCGGCGAAGTCAGTCAATGGAATATCATAGCTCACCCAGCCTCCTTGTTGAGGAGCTTCAAAGTTGATCTGATGTTCTACATCATCTCCTCCTCCAAAGGCGCCGTCCGCACCAAAGTCAACGATTTTGATACCGAAGAATGTAGCATCAGCTGACCATACATCGATATGGAAGTGAGTCATTTCACTAGCATCAACGGTGTTGGCCACAGTTTCGATACCCACAAAATCTAGGGCAGAATACTTCTTAGTCGCATTACCTGCTACCATCACATCTTCGAAAGTCGCTGAAGACCAATCTGTACGCCAGGTATCAACAGGAACATCTGTATAAACGTCACTGAACAGCGAAATTACATCTGCTTCGGCAAGGGTTGGTGCTGGAGCAGCTTCTGCTGGCTCAGTAAGGTTTCCACCACCACCTTCTCCATAGAAGTAGATGTTATCTACAAAGACCGTGGTAGTTCCAGCAGGGCGACCTACTAAGATAAATTGAGCAATATTACCGGTAGTCGTGAGGCCAGTGAAGTCAGTCAATGGAATATCTAAGCTCACCCAGTCTCCTTGCATCGGCATGTTGAAGTCTATCTGATGCTCGACGTCGTCTCCGCCGCCAAAGGCACCATCCGCTCCAAAGTCAACCAGTTTGATTCCAAACAATTCGAAGTCAGGGGACCAGATATCCATACTGAAATTAGTCATATTGCTAGCATCCACTGGGCTGGAAACTGTTTCAATACCTACAAAGTCTAATGCAGAGTATTTCTTGGTCGCATTACCATTTACGGTCACATCTTCAAAGGTAGCAGCCGACCAATCTGTACGCCATGTATCAACGGCTACATCATCGTAGGCATCGCTAAATAGAGAAACTACATTAGCGGCATCCTCCGTTGGTGTTGGAGCTTCCATGGCTGGCTCTGTCAACATTCCTCCACCGCCATCGGTGTAGAAGTAAACATTGTCCACGAAAACTGTTGTTGCTCCTGTGGGTTGTCCCACCAAGATATACTGAGCGATATTACCAGTAGTCGTAAGACCTGTGAAGTCAGTCAACGGGATATCGAAGCTCACCCATTCTCCCTGTACAGGAGCATCGAAGTTGATTTGATGTTCTGCATCATCACCACCTCCGAAAGCGCCATCCGCACCGAAATCAACTAGTTTGATACCAAAGACCGTAAAGTCTGGAGACCAAACATCCATACGGAAGTGTGTCATATTGCTGGCATCTACTGTGCTTGACACCGTTTCAATGCCGACAAAATCTAGGTCTGAGTACTTCTTAGTCGCATTACCATCTACCGTAACATCTTCAAAAGTAGCAGCAGACCAGTCTGTACGCCAAGTATCAACAGTTACATCAGTATAGGCATCACTGAACAGCGAAACGACATCCGATTCGCTTTGCGTTGGCGTTGGAGCAGCCATGGTAGGCTCATTACCACCACCTCCTCCTCCTTCACTATTGAAGAAGTAAACATTATCTACAAATACCGTAGTCGCAGCAGTAGGCTGACCTACTAGAATATACTGTGCAATGTTAGAAGTCGTGGTTAAACCGGTGAAATCTGCCAATGGAATATCAAAACTCACCCAATCTCCTTGCACCGGAGCCTCAAAGTTAATTTGATGCTCCACGTCATCGCCACCACCAAAGGCACCATCGGCACCAAAGTCAACCAGCTTCACACCGAACACGGTGAAATCTGGAGACCAAACATCCATGCTAAAGTGGGTCATCCCGCTTGCGTCCACAGGATTGGCCACAGTTTCAATGCCTACAAAGTCAAGCGCAGAATACTTTTTAGTCGCATTATCGGCTACTAAAACATCTTCAAAAGTCGCATTTGACCAATCTGTACGCCAAGTATCCACCGGTACATCGTCGTACACATCACTGAATAGAGAAACAACATCAGCACTACTTTGTGTAGGCGCTGGAGCAGCTACCATTGGCTCGGTATCTCCACCGCCACCACCGCCGCCTTCGCCAGCGTAGAAGTAAATATTGTCAACGTATAAAGTATTAGGATCACCAGAGATAATCATTTGAGCGAGGTTGCCACGAGTGGTAAGGCCTGCAAAGGCGCTTAGAGGCAGATCTATGCCCACCCATGACTCGGTAGCCAATGCTGGGCTGGTGTTCGCATCTATTGCTAGTTCATGTTCCACATCATCACCACCACCGAAGGCACCGTCTGCACCAAAATCAACTAACTTGATACGTAGGGCGGCGGGTACGGTAGTAGGATCTGGCGTCCAAATGTCCATATGGAAACGATCCAACTGAGAAGCGTCCACGGTTTGGCTTGTAAATTCGATACCAGCGAAAGACAAACCTGTATACAATTTCACATCATCTCCTGCTACCTGAATGTCTTCTAGTTGAGCCACGTCCCAATCAGCGGACCAAGTATCTACCGGTACATCATCGTACGCATTACTGAACAGTGAAACAACATCAGCGGCATCCACCGTCGGGGTTGGTGCAGCTTCAGTCGGCTCTGGTCGTCCGCTGGAGCCACTGTTATAGTAGTAGACATTGTCTACGAAGACGTTGGGAATTTCTCCAGAAAGTACCAACTGGGCAATATTGTTACGATTCACCAAACCGGCAAAGTCCACTAAAGGAATATCTAGACTCACCCATTTTCCTGATGACAAGGTGGGCGCGGTAAAGCTCACTTCATGAGAAGAATCATCTCCTCCTCCGAAATTACCGTCTGCTCCGAAATCCACTAATAGAATTTTGAAGGTCTGCCCACCATCCGTTGGATCTGGTGTCCAAATGTCCATATGGAAGTGGGTCATATCAGAGGCATCAATCTTGGCCGACTCTGTAAGGATACCTACAAAGTTGAGCTGCTTGTATCGCTTCAAGTCATCATTCCCGATTTTAACATCATCTACTAGCGTAGTTGAGAATTCCCAAAAAGGGTTCCAGGTGTCCACCACTACATCATTATATACATTACTGTACATAGAAATAACACTATCCTGGCTAACCTGCGGTGTGGGAGCTGGTGTTGGAGGCAGGATAGGGTCTCCAGTAGATTCGAGGGTTAAAGAACCTTCGGCATCGACCTCTCCTAACGTGGCTGTAATGACAGTAGTACCGGCATCGATAACGGTCAATACACCACTTGCATTAATCGTCGCTACAGATGGATCAGAAGAACTAAAGTCAAAATATCCAGGAGCAACCAATACTGTTTGATCAACCCCGTTCGGCAAGTTGGCAGCTGCTGTCAAGCCATCAACAACTAGTCTATCACCCGTTTCGGCAGTCAACTGAATTTCATTGCCTAGCAAAATGGAAGCCTTAGGGTGTGCTATGGTTCCCAATTTCTCAAATTGTACCTCATCGATCCAAAACGTGTAGCCCTTTCCATCTTCTGGTCCCTCAGAGTACCATAGCATACCTCTCTCCTGCGTCAGTTTCGAAGCATCAGGAATGGGAATGTAGTACTTTTTCCAGTTTGTATTTACAGCAACATTAGTGATGACTGCTCGGTACTTGGATTCTCCTAAATCGTTGCCAAATCCAATCTCATCAATGTTAGCTGATTTAGACGCTTTGGCCCAAAAAGTCAAGGCATCAAATCCAGTCAAATCTCGGCCTACTGGATAAGTGTAAGCCCCACCTGCATATCCTCCACTGGGATCATCAAGATCGGGTACAGAAAAACGCATGGAGGCTTCTCCATCGTAGGATACGTCTTCATCTACTTGAAAAGCATCCGTTTTAGAGCCACCAAAAGCGGTGTATTGTAGACCACCTGGGAAACCGTCTATGAAGACCTCTCCGCCAGTGGGAAAGTCAGCGGGTTCCAATCCGTCAATTTCTCTGCTACAGCTGAAAGCAAGAAGTAGTAGTAGCGCTGCACAGAGCGTTGAGGAAACTTTAAATATTGGTTTAGCTTTCATCTATTTATGTCTTTTTTATTTGATCAAATAATGCGATGATACAGGCCCGTTGCAAGACACTGCTAGCAACACACTATTTGCCGATGTTGAAGTGTATATAAGTTCTAATTTCCCATTCTTGTCCGTCGTCAAAGCCTGGAGCAAGCGGATCACAAACTCTGTCACCTGCTGCGTCCAAAGCAGTTGTCGGGCAGTAACGTGGAGAAAACTGATCCAAAGAACGCCAGGTAGCGCGGATACCCGCTCTAGTATCTGGCATGTCAAGCCATGTTGGACTACCCAGGTTTGTAGAAAGGTCAGCCGTTAGCTGCAATGGGAAAGTCAAGTTGAAGTCACGATGATAATCAAATGGTCCCCAGTCGTTCACTTTGAACATAGTGGATACTTTCAACTTGTTGTAGATCAAACGAACATCTGTTCCGAAGCGCTCCAACAAGCGAGGGTCACTACCGTTGGCCTGTGCATTACCGCCATAGACATTGGCAATCACACCAAACTTAGAACTAACCTTAGACACGATACGAGCATGCGCTTCCCATAGATCTTGCGCTGGTGGAGCACCGGGGAAGACGAACAGCGTACGGCCATCGCCGAAGATACCAACACCGGCATCCATGGTTGTGGGTAAGTGACGATACACCAAACCTGCGCTAACCGCAAACTTAGAATCTTCCACCATATCGCTATCCCAGGAATACATCCAGGTTGCAGGTGTTGGATCATAAGTAAACAGGATCTCACCGGCTACTTGCTCTCTATTCGCTCTTACTGCAAATGGATCATCCAGGATGTTTCTAGGTCTGCCAGGAGCAGCAACATCACCAGGAATCGGTGCGACAATAGGTTTCTGCCACAAGAAATTCGGAGCAATTTGAAGATTACCCATAGCATAGGTAAAACCAGTCAGGAAGTTCACTTGATTTCCACTTCCACTATCTTTCAATCTCCATCCTGTAAATGTCTGCGTGTAATCAGCTCCACCATTGGCTACCAAGCCCATAGCAGCAGCTTGTGCATACCAGTTGACCTTACCAGAAGTAAGCGTCAACTTAACCTTACCACCCCATGTATCACTACTTTTGATCTCATCTTGGTATACAGCAGCTTTATCATCGTCTTCATCGATAATCTGGAATTCTCGACCGACCAAGGGTTGTCCACCCCACATGCCTCCTAGCTGGACACCCAAGGGACCTAACTCTCTTTCGATGTGCAAGGTAGCTCTACGGGTTTGTGGCATTGGGATAGCGAATGAACTCACAGTATTTCCTGGGCGATCCACATCTTCGTGGAAAATCCCTGTTACGTCATACTTACCAAACTTGCGATGGTATTTGATCAAAATCGCGGGGTTAGCTCCCCACCATAGTTCAGGTCCGAATGCAATCTTGAAACCTTTCAAATCTCTTTTCAATTCCGCTTCGAATCCGAAAGGAGCAGTACCATTGTAGATATCAATGTTTGGGCCATAGTTTGCTTCTGGATACAAGCCAAAAAAGTCGCCTTCATATCCCCAATGATAGTGACCTGTACGGTAGAAACCCGTTAAGTCTGCCCATTTGTGCTTCCAGTTGAAATCCGCTCGATATACACTGAGTCGGTTAATATCCGGTAGCGCAAGTCCTCCCTGGTTGGTATTGACAACACGAGGACGGCCTCGGTTTTCGTAGAAGATTTCATTGATTGGATTCTCTGCTACATTACCCAGTACGTTGAAAGAAACGTTCATGCGAACATCATTGCTGGGTTTTGCTTCTACTTCAAAGAAATAAGAAGCCATATGGTCAAAGCCTAATTCATCCGGGTAGGTAAGTGCAGTTGGGTCAGGATCGACAGGCGTTCGAATCATGTCTCCTCCTGTTATAAAAGTGGAGATCTCCGCTCTAAAGTCACTCAATCGAATTTTCTTGGTTGACTCTGCGGCCAAAGCAGCCTTATCTCCTCTAGCGCGAGTCACGGCATCCATCAAGGTAATCTTTCCAAAGTGGGCTCTGACGGATTCTCCGCTTGCGCCAGTTGCATAAGGATTGAATTCATGCGCTTGCTTCAAGGCATAATAAGCGGCTCTTGGGTACAATTGATACAATCCGCGAGAATCGGTTGGCCCTTTCGCACAGATACCAAACCATTCCTCGTTCATGTTGTTTTCTCCTTCCTCAAAATCACGTTCATATCCTCCCGCGCCCCAAGATGCTGTGTTGTCGTGAACATCTAAGTTTTTGGTTTGGCCATATTTCCACCATCCATCACTGAACTGGAAGGTAAATCCACCGATAGAATTACCGGCACCACCTACACCCGCAGCGTTATCATAAATTTCTTGCCAATTGTTCACCATGTAATAGGCTTGGGACAATTGGTCTTCAGAATTACTTCTCGCATTAAAGGCATCTGCACCGAACTCCGTAAACAAGATAGGTTTTCCGAATTCCTGCCGTACTCGTTCAAAAGCATCACCAAAAGAAACACCACGGTACATATTGGTTCCGAAAATGTCCACGTCTTTACATTCTTCCACGATCAGTTCCATGAATAGCAAGTCACCATTACAGATCGCTACCGGATGACCGGTATCTATGGCCTTCATAGCGACCGTGGCCTCATTCATTAGCTTGTACATAGCGCGGGCACGAATGGTTGACTTCCGATCTTGAATCGGAATATCTTCCGTCTCTGCTCCACCCCAGAACAGACCGTAGTTATTTTCATTTCCTAACAAGTACAATAACAATCCGGGCGTACCTTTATATTGTTGTGCCATTTCCGTCGCCTCCTTCATTAGTAGCTCCTTCACTCTTGGGTCAGAATATTCTGTGTTAGCGACCCAACTTCCATCTAGGGTCAAACCATATCTTCCGAAGGCGTGATTAAGCATAGTATAGATACCATACTTTTCATGTATGTATCGGATCCATCGTGGCTGAATCCCCGTATAAACACGGATCACATTTACACCCATATTTTTCAAAAGAGACATCTCCTCATCCAAGGCTGCTCTAATGACATCATCTGGCTGTTTCCATAAACTATAAGTAACTGTAGTTCCAATCGGGAAGTAATCCCAGTTCATACCGTTGACCATGAAATCTTCGCCGTTGACTACAAGCTTCATTCCATCAGCGGTATTCACAACCGACACTTGGTCTGGCTGAGCAGCTAAGGCGGTCGTGCAAGCAAGTAAGATTAATTGTAGAAGGATTTTTTTCATTGTATCTATATTTAGATCTTTGGTGCCGAATTATTTCTCTCTCCTGATCTAATCGCAACATTAAGCGGGATTTCATACCGTTCCTACTGCGATCTTAATCAAAATTAGAAGGAATTTGGCCTCTATTTGCATTAAGCGACTCATCAAAATTTTCATTAGACTTACACATTACTACATCAAATAGGCATTTCTCTAAACATAAATTGCTGATTTATAGTTAACTTGACAGTCAAAGGAATTGCACATGCACTTTTTTTCTTACACACCCAGAATTCTGCGGTTTTGCCTAATACTTGCCATTTGGCCGTGTTGGTTATATGGCTATTTTGCCAAATATCCTATTCAAAATTTCACTCCTACAGAATATAAAGCAGGTATTCAGAACATCGATTTTGCCCAAAATCGGGATATGACCCTCTTTGTAGCGAATAACTTAGGGGTGCTTTCTTTCAATGGGATTGACTGGAAAACGCATGATTTTCGGACAGGGAAAAAGAAAAGATCCTTGGCTTTTGACGAGCAGAGCAATCGCCTTTACGTGGGGTCCCAAGGTGAGTTTGGGTATTTCGAAAGCGATTGGACCTATGTTTCATTGGTAGATAAGGTGCCATCGGACGCAATGGACTTTGATGAAGTATGGGATGTTTTTCTACTACAAGACCAAGTGTACTTCTGCACCTTCAAAGGCATCTATGTTTTTGATGGAAATAGCATGATGGTACTACGCCACCCAGAAGGCTTGGAACGTTCATTTTACACCAATGGAAAACTATTTACACAAACGCAAAAAGGTCAACTGTTAGAATTAGAGGATAATAAATTGGTCAGCAATTACGCGCAGAACCTCCAGGGGCAGATTATTGCGGGAGTCATAAAACAAAATGAAGGTTACTTATTGTTCTACAACTCCGGAGAAATCGAGTTCTCCAGTCCTTTTGGCGTGACAGCTCGATATCCTGAATTAGTAAAGGCACTTCGAGAAACTTATGTAAATCATGTGCTACAACTTTCCGACACCCGATTAGCAATTTCGACCCAAACAGCTGGGTTATTTCTTTTCGATCTCCAGGAAAACAGCATAGAAAGAATTAGCACGCAGGAAGGACTGGCTTCTAACGCCTGCCTCCGATCTTTCCAAGATTACTTTGGAAATCTTTGGATTGGGATGCAAAATGGAGTAGCTCTAGTGCATATCAACTCTCCCATGCGCTTACTCAACCAAGAGATAAATATTCAGGGAAGCGGTTACGAAGCCTTCGAAACCAACGAAGGGACTTACTATACCACTTCAAACGGAATTTACTATTTGGCTCGTAATCAGCAGCAATCACAATTTCTTTCCGGGGTGGAAGGTCCAGCCTACGGTATGGAAGAAATTGCAGGGAAAATCTATGCCGGGCACCATACTGGCCTTTTCCTATTAGAGAATGGGAGGGCAAAACGAATAGCCATAACGGATGGGCTGTGGAAAGTGAAGCAGCTCCGGTCAAAACCAGAGTTTGCGATCGGAGGGACGTATTCCGGTCTGTACTTATTCCGTGTTGATCAGAATGCAGGACTACAGGCAATTCAAAAGATTCAGGGATTTGATGCCTCAAGTAGATTTTTTGAGGAAGACCAAACAGGTAAAATTTGGGTGGGCCAGTACTACAAGGGCCTCTACCAACTGGACTTATCGCCAGACCTGACACAAGCCAGTGTCAGACCAATATCCCAAAGTTCAGACCTTCCCATCAATGAGCAGATAATATTAGGTAGCATTGATGACGATCTATACTTAGCCACCAATGTAGGGCTATATCAGCTGCAAGCCAATAGCGGTATGGTTCAAGATGCTGAATTATTCGCTGATAATATTGGCGCTGAACCGGTCTACCTCCTCGAACAGGACAAAAAGAATCATGTACATATCTTGACGGATAATGCCGTTGGCTTTTTCAAGCGAATCAGCAATAATAATTATGCCTACGTACCTTCCTCCCTTTATCAATTGCGGTATCACCTAAACAATGATCTGCTGCACGCCTCTATTAACATCCGAGACGGCGTACTATTCTCGGCCAATGAAGGTTTTATTCATTATAATCCTGCCCTAGAAGATCCATTGAAAGCCGGCCAATCTCTAGTACTCAGCAGGGTATACAGCGTAACGAAAAATACCGAACTATATGCTCGTCAACCCTTTGCCGAGAAAGCAGAAAACATTGATGACTTGGTCATCGGCGCACAGGATAAGGTCTTAAAGATTGATGTAGAATCATTCCAGTTTAATGACCCGACCAATCAGCAGTTCAGGTATTTCCTAAAAGGATTGGATGAAGATTTTGGGGAATGGACAGAATCTGCTACAAAAGAGTACACCAATCTACGGGAAGGTACTTACGAATTTACCGCCCAAACCCGGAACTACTTAGGCCAGATTACCAACAGTCCCACACTTTTCTTGAAAGTGCAGCCCCCTTTTCATCGCAGCACCTTTGCAAAGATTCTTTACCTACTCATTGGCCTCGGAAGCCTGTTTACCATTTTCCGTTATCAAAAAGGTCGCTATCAACGTAAGGCCAAAAGAATAGAAGAAACCAAGCAACTGGAGTTGGCTGCCAAGCAACAACGATTAATAGAAATTGAAACGGAAAAAGAACAAGAACTACAGCAGTTGAAGGAAGAGAAGATGCAAGGCGAGTTGCAGCATGTCAACAATCTTCTGGCCGCATCCACTATGAATCTAGTGGTAAAAAATGAGTTCATCGAGTCCATTAAAGAAGAACTGCAGGCCGTAAAGGAAAAAGGGAGAAGCGTAGAGACTAAACAAGCCTTGGAGAGGCTCGTGAAAGAAATAGATACTACCCTTCGCCTACAAGAAGACTGGGAACAGTTCGAATATCACTTCAATAAGGTGCACCGGGATTTCCTAACCCGCTTGAGAACGGACTACCCCGACCTCTCCCCCAACGAGCAAAAGCTTTGCGCCTTTCTTCGCCTTAACCTGAACACCAAAGAAATCGCAAACCTGCTTCACATCTCCTTACGAGGAGTAGAAGTGGCTCGTTATCGCCTTCGTAAGAAATTAGATCTTGAGAAGGGGCAGAATCTGTCGAAATTCATTTTGGAGTATTAGGTTGCAGTTGTCAGCTGCCGCCAGAAATAAATTCACTTCTGCTCAAAATCCTGGAATCGACTTTCCTGGGTCTAAGTCATTGCTTAAGGTTAAGAATGTCATTTCATACCCGATCAAATTTGAGGAACTTATCTGAATAGTTCATCAAAAGATCAATGTTATGAAAACACTATCCTATCGCCGTTGGCTACTGCTGACTCTATTCTGCTTATTGCTAGTTCAGGTCTATACTCAAGAGAACAAGCCTCAATTGACCAACTTGACTCAGGAGGAAGAGGAGGCTATTGATGCCTTGGTGCTTTATCCAAAGGAGACCAGAGTAGCTATACTTGAGGCTACGCTCTATCCAGAAGTTCTGATTAAGATTGAGAATATACAATCTCGAACCAAAGCTGAATTTCAAGCATTGTTGGAAGCATTTCCACAAAGCACCCAGGAATTGATTTGGGATCTCACGCGCTACCCAGATATGATCACCAAACTTATTGAAAAGAAACAAGATGCTGAACTCACATGGGAAATACTGTTCTCCAAGTATCCAGAGGTAATCCATAATCGTATGCAGGAGGCCTACGAGCAGCATTACACCGTCTTACAATCCATCCAATCATTAAATGAACAGGCCGATCATGCCTTCGAAGAACTCCTTTTTCCATATCCGAATACTACTCAATCAGCTTTGCAACATTTGCTCCCTTTGCCGGAAGTGCTAAGTATATTAACTGACAACATTCGCTTGGCCGTCTTGGCCGGAGCCCTTTATCGCAATGAGCCTGAGCGACTGCTTGCACAAGTAGATAGTCTCCATCTAGAGGTGGCTCGGCAAAATGCTAAAGAATTAGAAAATTGGAAGGCCGGGCTGGAAAATGACCCAAAAGCAATGCAGCAATTGAAGGCCTCGGCGGAGGCATTTAGCACAGAATATACCTATGATGATGCCTTCTATGATTTCGGCGAGGATGATGTATACTATCGTGAAAGACCGAGAGATCGCATAGCACATGACTACTACTTCTACCACTTCCCCTATTGGTTTGGGTATCCGAATTGGTATCATTATCCTAGATGGCGGCTCTCTCCATATTGGTATGATTGGGGGTTTTACTTCGGACCTGATCGAAGTATTGTGATTGTAAACCTTCCTTCCTTTCATTTTACACACTGGTATTTCTATTCCGCTCAGCACCATCATAGATGGGCTCACCTATCCGCACACTTCACTCGACATTACCATGCCCACCCCAGAATAGGGAGTAGTATCACGACAGGTATAACTGTTTGGCAACAACGCAATCGAAACCTTGTGACCAGAGATTGGCTTGTAGATGATGGAAATTTAACACAGCGTTATCGAGAATTTGGCAAGTTTGAGGCTCAAAGGAGTAAATACAATCGAAGTCATCCCCGGGCAACTTTAAATCAAAGGGAATTTATAGAACGGAATAGTCGGCGATATCCTCAAATGACGAAAAAAACGGAAAGAAGCCTTCAGGAGAGGCTCCAACAACCTCGCCAAAGGATTGATCGCGTTTTGCCCCCAAAGAAGAAGCAGGATTTGAACAAGAGAAAAAGGGCACAAAAACCTAGAACATCCTATCGTCCTCAGTTGAATCAAGGCACCGAACGTCATCGCAATCTTTCCGAACGGTCAAAATCCACCAGACCCATAACAGTACAGCCCAAAAAAACAGCCAAGCCTACTCCTCGAAGTAGAACGGTCAAGCCACGACAGAACAACAAAAGTGGAAAGGCAGTTCCCAGGAAAAAGAAAAACGGATAAGCCAATAGACATGCCCAAGGGAGCCTTGGGCATGTCTATTACCTAATTGTTACCGGTTCAACGATTCTTTACGATGGCTGAGTCTCTATTTATTACTGAATCTCCTACCATAGATATTCTTTAATCTCACCGTATCCTGTTGCACATCGACCACCTCTAAATCATACCGAAAAACCACTTTAGTGCCAACTGGAGCATGGTAGTATAGTAACCAGGAATCTGCCTCCCCAAGCCCAATACATCCATTAGAGTAGGCTTTGCCCAAGGTCTTGGGATTCGAAGTAGGATGGATTAAGTGGCCATAGCGAATACCATCCAGAATAGGTTCCAACCAAGGAATTTGAGGCATACGCGTGCGTTGACCATCATCTCTTTTAGTAGTGTAGTAGCGTTTTCCATTACTGGGGTTAATAAAAATAGGATCGCGTTCTATCCTATACATATAGCCTTCACCGGTGGCGGTACGAAGATCAACCTCCCTACCAGCCAAGGCCAAATATTTACGCTCATTCCTGCCCACTCGTACCTCCATGCTATGGTTAACTATTCCTCGCTCTATTATTCTCAACTTGAACTCAGGGATATTCACATCAATGACAGTTAGATCCCTCCTGTCGCATAATTCTACTGTCATTAAGCTATCTGGAATAAAGAGCGTATCTCCTGGCTGTAGAATGGGAAGCTGCCGGTTATCATATATGAATTCACCTTGAGCAGCCGAGCGATAATAATCCGTGTTTTGCAAGCGATCGATTACCCAATGATTAGTTTGAATAAGGATATGTTCATCAATCTTATAGTTCAGCAGCGTATCATATTTATGAATCAGCGAATCTATATAATGAAAATAATGCCCTAGAATGATGGGGTGAACAATTACCTCATGCAATAATTCTTGTTCCGTAGAATCAAATTCTACCCAAGATTCTTCGACTGGAACTGGAGTAAGTATCTCCTCCCTTTTTGTACAAGTGGTCAGGCAGAATATCCCAATCCATATTATGTAGGGCAACTTCATGCAGTATCTGTGTGGTTCTTGTGTGATACCTACAAAATGCCCGTTCTGCTCTTCTATTGAGTTGATTATCGTCAAGTAGGATACTGATGTCCGTCAGTAGAAATCAGTGATATAGCCACTACTTTTAAGTAAGCGACACTTCTAGCGTCGATCCCGTATATCATCCTAAGGAAAACATATGGCTACCATTCCCACAGCACTCAAAAACTACTTTAATCAGACAGGCGAAATCAGCTTGTTTGCTTGGCGGTTTATGCGCGAAGCTTTCCGAAGACCTTTTGAATTTCGGGAATTTCTACGCCAGTGTTACATCATCGGGTACAACTCTCTTTTCCTGGTGATTACCACGGGCTTTATCATGGGCCTAGTTCTTACACTACAGATTCGGCCCACGATGATCGAGTTCGGTGCGGCTTCCTACATGCCGCAATTGGTAGGTATTGCCTTCGTGAGAGAAATCGGTCCTGTAGTGACAGCCTTGATTTGCGCGGGCAAGATTGGATCAAGCATTGGGGCCGAATTGGGTTCAATGAAAGTCACAGAGCAAATCGATGCCATGGAAGTCTCGGGCACCAACCCGTTCAAATACCTAGTAGTGACTCGAATTTGGGCCTGTATACTTATGTTACCACTATTGGTCATTGCAGCTGATGCTATTGGCCTTTGGGGTTCTTTTTTGGTAGAAACTACGAAAGGAGAAGTTAGCGTCAGATTATACTTCAATCGGGTGTTCGCAACGCTCCAATTTGGTGACTTGATCCCTGCCACCTTGAAGACCTTCTTTTTCGGTCTAGCTATTGGAGTTGTAGGCTGCTACAAAGGATTTCACTCCAAGAAGGGAACAGAGGGCGTAGGGCGCGCCGCAAATTCAGCGGTTGTGGTAGCTAGTTTGCTGCTCTTTGTCATTGACTTCTTAGCGGTATTAGTAGCTGATATCTTTTTTGAAATCTAAGCTTATGAGTACTAAAACGGTCATAACAGAAAGTCAAAGTCTATCACAACATCCTGAGCGGACGCAAGAAGGGGATCCCCTAATTCGAATTAGGGGGGTGAAAAAGGCGTTTGGCGACAACCAGGTGCTACGTGGTTTTGACCTGGATTTGTATCCCAATGAAAATGTGGTGATCGTGGGAAAATCAGGCTCGGGAAAATCTGTGCTCATTAAGTGCCTGGTTCGTTTGGTCGACGTGGATGAAGGACAGGTAGTGGTATTGGGAAAGTCTATTCCCTCATTGGATCAGGAAGAACTGGATCAAATCAGAGCTGATGTCGGCTTTCTCTTTCAAGGTAGCGCATTGTATGATTCGATGACCGTACGTGAAAATCTACAGTTCCCTTTGCGACGCCACAGTCAGCGGATGCGGGGGCAGGACGAGGACCAGTTGATCCAAGAGGCCTTGGAAAACGTAGGATTAGCCCATGCCATTGATCTCATGCCTGCAGAACTATCTGGAGGTATGAAACGACGAATTGCTTTAGCTAGAACGCTCATTCTGCAGCCGAAGGTGATCCTCTATGATGAGCCAACGAGTGGGCTAGATCCCATTACAGCAAACGAAATCATACAACTAATTCTAACTATCCAAAGGACTTTTCAAACAGCCGCGTTAATCATCACTCATGATATGGATTGCGCCCGAGTCATCTCCAATCGGATGGTCATTTTGCAGGACGGCATTAATTATGCAGAGGGCACCTATACAGAATTATCAGCATCAAAAGACCCGAAGGTAAAGGCATTCTTCAAAGAAGTACAAAATAGGTAAGATGAGAAAAGAACAGACTGATGTCACCAAACTAGGGGTATTCGTAACCCTTGCTGTTGTGTTATTCACCGTAGCGGTCTACTATATAGGTAATCAACAAAACCTTTTCGGGGCCAATTTCCGGGTAAATACGGTTTTTTCCCATGCAAAGGGCCTTCAACCCGGCAATAATGTTCGCTACTCAGGTATAGATGTCGGGATTGTTGATCGAATCGAGATTGTGAATGATACCGCCATTAGAGTAGAGATGCTTCTAGAGCGACGAGTTCGCTCCTTCATGAGAAGTAATGCGGTAGCCAAGATCGGATCGGATGGTCTGGTTGGTAATATGATCATCAACATTAATCCCGGTCAAGGCGTCGGAGAGCCAATCACCGAAGGTGGGGTCATTTCTTCTACTACTAATATGGAAACCGATGAGGTTATGAATTCGCTGGAAAGCACAACTGAAAACATCGCCCTCCTCACCGAAAAGCTTCTTGAAATCACGACTGCCATCCAAGCGGGTCAAGGGCCTGTGGCCAAATTACTTGAGGACCCTACTTGGTCGCACTACCTCAGTCAAACCCTACACAGACTAAATGAAACTACTAATAATATGGAGGCCATTACGCAGCAATTGCACAATGACTTGGATCCCAGTAGATCAAAGGATAGTCCATTGAGCTTCCTATTGCGGGACACCACTTTCGGTAAGGAAGTAGATCAACTAAGTGGTGAGATAGATTCCCTAATTCTACAACGTACACAACCCATACTTACCCATATGGAAGAGGCCAGTAAAGATATTGCTACTACCAGTGCCTCTTTACGAAAACTAGCAGAAGGCATCGACCTGGAGGAGGGCTTAGCGGGAACCGTATTAAAGGATTCCATCGCTGCCGAAGATCTACGGCAAATACTATCAAATCTCAACGAAGGGACCTATCGCTTCAATGAGAATATGGAAGCGATGAAGCATAATTTCCTATTCCGTCGATACTTTAAGAAACAGGAAAAGAAAGCCAAGAAGGCTGAAAAGCAGGAACCAAGTGTGGCTACTTTCAGCCCTAATCCGTCTAAATAGGCGTTGAGGCTAGCTTACAGAAAAGGTAGAATTCAACTTGATAAAATAAAAGCCCAAGTTGACGGGTATCAAGCCAAGACCCGTTTACGCTAAACCATAAAATCATCCAACATGAGTCTCAAAAAAAGATTTCTCAAGTCAAGACCTGTCTGTCAGGTCACTTTTCGTTTGCCTTTGGAAGCAGCAAGTCAGGCCAAGGAGGTTGTTTTGCTTGGCGACTTCAATAATTGGGATCAGAACAATGGTTTCCCAATGAAAAAGACAAAAAACTATTTCACCACTACTATAGACTTGAAACCCGATCAGATCTATGAATTTAGATATCTGATTGATGGGCAATTCTGGGAGAATGATTGGGAAGCAGACAGATACGTTGAAAGTCCTATAGGGGTGGAGAATTCAGTGGTAGTAACCAAGAATATGCAAAACTGGAAGACCAAATTAAAGGTCTAAGATATAAAGCCAACTACATACACTTCCTAGTATGTCCGGAAAAGCATGGCCTATGGCTTCGCTTCCTTTTAATCTAAAGCCTAATAGATGAAGAAAATACTATTTCCCACAGATTTTAGTTCCTCAGCTGGCAATGCCCTGGAATTTACCCTAAAACTGGCTCAAGAATTCTCAGCGACGGTAGATGTACTCCATCTATATCAAGTGCAGATGTGGCTGGAGGGCGACATGGCCCCAGAGATGGTACTGCAAAGGATGGAACAACTGGCCAAGCAGGCCGAGGAAGACATTCGATCCTTCTTGCAAGCCTTCACATCAGATCATATCGGGAAAACCATAGCCATCCAAAGCTCGACTATTGCCAGAGAAATTGTCAACCAGGCAGAAATGGGGCAATACGATGCCATCTTTATGGGGATGCAGGGAGAACACGCTACCCTTGAGAAGATCATGGGCAGCGTAACTACGCGCACGCTCAATCAAGCAAAATGCCCTGTATTGGCCATACCCGCAGAAGCTAGCTACCAGAGCATCGATAAGATTGCCTACGCCACGGACTTAGATACCTCTGATAGAGTGGCTGTTGAGCAATTGATGAAGATCGCGGGATTATTAGGTGCCGAAGTACATTTTGTGCACGTCGAAACCCAACCACAACTCGGTGAGATGGAAGATCAGGTGCAATTAGATAACTACCCTTTCGATTATGTAGATTTTACCATATTAAACAATCCGTCCGTAGTCAAGGGCTTAGATCTGTATACGGAGGAAAAAGGAATACAAGTGCTAGCGCTTTACAAGCCTAAACGTCCACTATGGGATCGGATTTTCCATAATTCAGTAAGCAAACGCCTAGCCTTCCAAAGTGAAATTCCATTGCTAGTTTTACAGGCTGAATAGAAAAATCTAGGCCACTAAAGGGTGTTTGTTTGGAGCTTAACCATTAGCCAATAGAGCTTGTTGCGGTTGGGTTCTGTCTCGCTCCCCAAAGATTTCCACCAGATCATCTCTATTGGCCACTTCCTGATCCAATAGCAGCCCTGCCAGGGATTCTAGTTCAGTACGATGATCCTTTAATATAGCTATTGCCTTCTGATAGGCTTCATTGACCAGGTTTCTCACTTCCTCGTCGATTATCTGTGCCGTGGCTTCGCTGTAGGGCCGGTGCAAGGATTGATCAGACTGCCCAGTACTATCGTAGAAACTGATATGTCCTAACTTTTCATCCAGGCCATAGAAGGCCACCATGGAATAGGCCTGTTTGGTTACTTTTTCAAGATCGTCGAGGGCCCCGGAGGAAATCTCATTGAAAATCAAGTCTTCGGCGGCTCTACCACCTAACGCCATGCAAAGCTTATCCGTCAACTGCCCTTTGGTAAAGAGCTGGTGTTCCTCAGGGAGATACCAAGCTGAGCCGAGTGATTTACCTCTAGGAACAATACTCACTTTCATCAATTCATCTCCATGTTCCAGGAACCAGCTTACGGTCGCATGCCCTGCTTCGTGAAAAGCTATGATTCGCTTTTCTTCTTTCGATATGATCTTACTCTTCTTTTCGAGACCAGCAATGATGCGATCAGTTGCCGAAGAGAAGTCTTGCATGTCGATGGCTTCCTTGCGCTGCCGTGCAGCAATTAAGGCTGCCTCATTGCAAATATTGGCAATGTCAGCCCCCGAAAAGCCCGGGGTTTGACCCGCCAAAAGCTCAACATCAATATCCTTAGCGAGACGCAAAGGTTTGAGATGGACCTCAAAGATGGCTTTTCTTTCTTCCAGGTTAGGTAATTCTAGGTAGATGTGTCGATCAAAACGACCTGGGCGTAGTAGGGCTTTATCCAGAATGTCTGCACGGTTAGTGGCGGCCATCACAATGACGCCCGTATTGGTACCAAAGCCATCCATCTCTGTCAGCAGTTGATTCAAAGTGCTTTCTCTTTCATCATTGGCTCGCATAGAAAGAGAATTCCCTCTGGCCCGTCCGATAGCATCCAATTCATCAATAAAAATGATGCTTGGCGATTTATCTTTTGCTTTACGGAACAAATCTCTGACTCGGGAAGCCCCTACGCCAACGAACATTTCCACAAATTCCGATCCAGACAGATGGAAAAAGGGAACTTGTGCCTCTCCAGCCACAGCCTTCGCCAATAAGGTCTTTCCTGTACCAGGAGGGCCTACCAAAATTACGCCTTTGGGGATCTTAGCCCCTAGGTAAGTATATCGATCTGGGTTCTTCAAAAACTCGACAATCTCCTGGATTTCTGCTTTGGCTTCCTCCAAGCCAGCAACATCCTCAAAGGAATGCTTACTTTGGTTGGCATCATCGAAGAGGGTGGCCCTACTCTTACCAAAATCAAATGGATTTACACTTCCCATACCTCCTCTGCGCCCAATTCGAGCAAAAATATAGTACCAGATGGCTATAATGATAATGAAGGGCAATAACCATGAAAATATGGAGCGCAACCAGTTGGTTCGAGTGACATACCTCACTTCCGGTAATTGAGCAAGATCGTGCTTATCCTGAATACTTAGCAAGCGACTCTCGAAAGCCTCTACTGAACCAATGGTCAGGAAATAATGAGGTCCTCTACTGTTACTTCTAAAATCCGGATACTTGCCGGCAGCTAACGGCTCCGACTTTAGGGTAATCTCCACCCGCTCCTTATTGACTACGATCATTTGCGCAATATCCTCCTCCGCCAACATCTTATTTTCTAAATCATTCCAGTTGGTTTCAGTGGTCCGATACGTACCCGTTAAAGAGCCTTGTGTAACCAGAAAGAAGAGAATGACCAGGTAAAACCAGAAAAACAATCGTTTCTGATTTCCATTGGGAGGCGGAGCGATTGGTTTATTTTCCACAATAATGACTTTTCGTGAATAGGCAGATGACTTCAGGTATCCCAAAGGACATTTCTATTAAAGTTAAGCCTAATGGCAGTCAATGGAGATGATATTGGTCAAGGAGCGAATTGACTTAAATCAGATGATCCGCCAATTATTAGTAGTATTCTTAAAAAGGATCAAAATTTAAGTTATGAATCGAGAAATTGGCATCTGGCTAGATTATAAAACAGCCTATTTGATACGCTTACAAGGAGAAGAAGTAATGGTAGAAGAAATTCCTTCCACAGTCGAGGATTATCACCCGAGTGGAGGAGCCACTTCCAAGACACCATGGGGCCCGCAGGACAGCGTAAAGGAGAAGACCTACCTGGAACGAAAAAAGCAGCAACTGCAACGGTTTTTCCAAGCCATTATGGAAAAACTTCAAAAAGACGATGCATTGTACATCTTTGGTCCAGCAGAGGCCAAACTTGGGCTCAAAAAGGCCATAGAAGGCAATAATCATCTTGCCATTAACCTACGGGCAGTAGAGGCAGCAGATCAAATGACAGAAAACCAAAAAGTAGCACAAGTACGGGCTTTCTTCAGTCAGTCCTAGTCCCATAGATGCTGACTTGGCTTTCCGACTCCCAAAGCCTAAGAATCCTGTCCTTTACTGGCATCTTCAATTTTCTTGGTAGATCGGCTGTTTGCCGGTAAACAATATCCATTGTACGGCCGACATGTCATGCAGGACCAGTTGGTAAGCTTAAAGCGGCAATTTCCACTTTTCACCGATTATGCGCGCAGCACTGTCAAAGAAATCTGGGATGCGGAAACCTTATCTAACGCACTACACTTTACCGCTCAAAACTTCGCTAGCTTATACCTAGAAAACCAAGGTCAGGGCCAATTTATCGCCCATCACCTACCGATTGCTGCCCAATCAGCTCCCATCAATGCTTTTTTAGTGGAAGATTTCGATGGTGATGGCCATCTGGATGTGTTACTCGCCGGTAATGATTTCGGTACGGAGTTCCGGACACCAAGGGCAGATGCCGGGCATGGCCTGTTGCTGCTGGGAGATGGAGCCGGTCATTTCAAGCCGCTGAGCATAGAAGAAAGTGGCGTCTACCTACCGGGAGAAGTCCGGGACCTGGAAATGATACAGGGGGTGGGCGAAAACATAATCCTAGTGGGAGTGAATAATGGGGCATTGGAGGTGTTGGGGTGGTGATGTGGAGCCGGAGGGGGCTTTTTTGTTAGTGGGACACTAACAATGGAAGACGAAGACATGGCTTTTTTTGTTAGTGGGACACTAACAATGAGCGACAAAGACATGGCTTTTTTGTTAGTGGGACACTAACAAAGAACGGCTGGGGGCTACCCGGTTACCCTAGACGCCGGCGTCTAAAGGTTCCGTAGGAATTGCTGTAATCTTGTCTTGTAATTAGCACAAATAAAAAATCTAAAAGCATGGCAAGCAGCACTTCCACTGTGAGTAAATATAGAACTCAGTCCTACCACAAATTCTGGCTTAAGATCACAGCCTTCGTGGTGGCTTCCTTTGGTCCTATCTTCTTTCTGGGCACGATGGCCTCTACTCTGGAGCCTGCCCGTCTCACCTTGGATCTCCTCAGTTGGCCCCTTGATGGTGCTACCACCTATGCCTCGCCAGATGTCCGGTTTCTATCTGCCTTGACAGGTGGATTCTTATTAGGTTGGGGGGTAATGATCTGGTGCCTGTCGGTGTGGGTCTATGATCATGCGCCCGAGGCCGTCCGAAAAGCTGTTTTAACGGGTGTACTCTGCTGGTTCTTTCTGGATAGTGCGGGCTCAATCGCCTCCGGAAATGCATCCAATGTATTTTTCAACCTACTGATATTGTTGCTTGGCGTAGGCCCACTCTGGCGGCCTGCGTTAACCGAAGACTGAAGTAACCTGCATAGCTTTGGTACTTTTCAAGCGTGGAGGAAGCAAGATTTCTTGATGAAATAACAGTCTCTCCATCTACCCATCTTACATTTTTTGTTGTAGCCTGGAAAAAATCCACCCAAGCCGCTGTCTAAAGGACAAATAGCAAAGAATTGATCCATTTTTTCTTGGAAACGGTACCACGTTTCCCCAAGAGCTAATTGTCCAATGTCATGAGAACAAATCGTGTTTTAAGTCTTATCCTTGTTATCCTTATTGCATGCTCGTCTGGTCTAAATGCTACTTCAACGAAAGCAGCTAATACCATTTTCCAGCACCTGTCGAAGGAAGATTATTCGGAGATGACCCTCGAATTGAATTTTGACGAGCTATTTCAGCAGTTAAAATCGGAGGAAGAACACAAAGCCCAACTAATTATGAAGTCGCCTGCAGATGTAGTCACAGCATTCCAGGTCAAAATAAAACCTCGTGGGGTATTCCGAAGGTATAATTGCGACATCCCTCCTTTACGCTTTAATTTTTCCAAGAAAGAACTAGAAGCCTTGGGCTTGGATGGAGAATATGACAAATTGAAGTTGGTAGCTCCCTGCTTTGATGATCCACAAAGTGAACAGCAATTGCTGAAGGAATACTGGGCTTATCAATTTTACAACCAAATTACTTCGGCAAGCTTCCAGGTACATTTAGTTCGGATAACCTATGTAAATACCGGGGCAGAAGAATTCCAGAAAGAGCAATGGGCCTTCTTTATGGAAGGGAAGGATGAACTCGCACATAGACTAGGCGGTGCCGTAGTGGATCAATACGGAACGCTACCCACGGAGCTAGAGTCTAATTCCTATCAACAGACCATGTTGTTCAACTATATGATTGGCAACGAAGACTGGGACCTGGGAGCCAACAGAAATATCACTTTAGTACAATTAGCAGAGGATGCACCGCTGATTCTTATCCCCTATGACTTTGATTATTCCGTTTTTGTGAGCCCTTCTTACCTAAAAGGGGTAAAGCACATCGATCAACAAGGTATTTACGAGCGCATTTTAATCGGTCAGTTTAAAGATCTTGAAACCTTAACTGAAACTGCGGAGATCTTCCAACTAGCCGAGGAGCTGATCCTCGCCTCTTTCGACGCTTTTACGCCCCTGCAGCAGGAACACAAGAATTCTATGCGCAAATACCTGAAAGATTTCTTTTCCTTATTGGAGAATGAAAAGAAGTTGGCAAGGCAGCTGCTGTAGGTGGATTAATTGAGCTTTTTCGGTGGGCCTGGGAAGAACATGTTCACTCTTTCCGTATAAGCTCGATAATCGGGTCTCTTTTGCAGTGAATAGTACTCTGAAGGCTTTGCCCCGGTGAAATAGACCAAGGTGGTGTACATAATTCTAGAAATGAACAACAGCCCCAAGGCAAGCAATAGCCAAACTAGCCAATGTTCTTGATTTTGCAAGGCAAACCACGATGGGATAGCAGCGATAATCAGGGCATTCCATACCATCCATTCGGCGAAGTAGTTGGGATGTCTTGTATACTTCCACAGGCCGACATCACATACTTTGTTTTGCTGGCCCTCTGCTTTCATTTGCCGTAAAAACCGCAGCTTCTGAAAGTCTGCAGTACTTTCAAAAAGGAAAGATGCAATCCACAACCCCAAGCCAAGGATTTCAAAGGCCGAGATACTTGGATCCGGGTTCGCACCGATGATGAAGGCGGGGAAAGCCAAATAGGAGGCGTTAGCAAGACCTTGCATGATCGCATCTGATTGCATCGCCAATTGTGTATTGTTTTTCCCTGCCCGCTCCCATCGCAAACGCTGGTATCTATAACGAGGAAGTTCCTTTTGCAAATATCCCTTCCGCCAAAGTTGTATTGCCCCGAGGCCCATCCGCATGCCCATAAAAATATAAGCTCCTCCAACTAACCATACCCGGACCATCTGTCCCTCTCCAAAGATCAACGTCAGTAGACCAATCACAACCAACCCCCAGGGCCATCCAATATCCACAAAGGACAGTACACCCAATTTCCAAATGGGCCAACATACTACTAAGCCGAACAGGATTAGCTGTGCGACAACATTGATCAAAGAGAGCTCCAGAAAGGAGTGAGTGAATAAGAGTATTAGGAAGCCCAGAACAAAGGGAACTAAGGGTTTAAAGTATTTCATCATTTGACTAAGGTAAGGATCTTCTTCAATCATTCCGCAAAACAGTCTGCCGCCTGCATTGTTAACCCTTTGACCAATAGTCGTTTTTGAACCTTACACTCAATCTCCTACATATGAAGAACCTAATCCTCTTTCTCCTCTGCACCATTTTATCTACTAATGGATTTTCACAGCGCCGCTCCGTCGAAGTTATCCTGGTCGGCAATAATAAAGGAGGGACCGTTTCAGTCATCGATGCCAACAGTTATGAAGTCCTATCTACAATCGATATTGCTCCCGATAAAGGAGCGCAAAAAAAGAAAAGGCAAAGTTTAATCAATCGTTATGTGAATCGAAAATTGGGCTTCAAATATGTGGATGATCTGGATGTCCTACCGGATGGTCAGACCATGGTAATCTCCCGGCCTTGCTATGCTGATATTGCCGCCTTTGACCTTAATTCTCACGAACTGCTCTGGACATTACCGCTCAAGAAGCGACCAGATCATCAGGTAATGACAAAAGATGGCAAATATCTTTTCGTATCTCTACTGCTCAATAAGAAATCCTACAAAATAGACCTAGAAAAAAGAGAAATCGTCGGTTCGTATAAGACGGGAAGACGCCCACATAGTATCGTCCTAAATGAGGATGAATCCTTAGTTTACAATGGTTCCCTGAAAGGCAATGATATCGTTGTAGTGGACACGAAAACACTCGAACAAAGGGATCATCTGCCCTTTTCTGCCGGAGTCCGGCCGTTTAAAATCACATCCGATCAAAAATATATCTACTCCCAATTATCCTATTTCCACGGTTTGGTCAAATACGATGTGGATAAAAAGCAGGTGGTGAAGACCTTGGACCTGCCGGTACCCGACTTTGTCAAGGAGATAAAGTTGAAGGACTATCCCTTTGAGGCGGCACATCACGGCATCGGTCTTTCGAAGGATGGGCAATGGATGAGTATTGCAGGCACCATTTCCAATTATGTTGCCTTCGTCAAGCTAGATGATTTAACCTTTGTCAAGACGCTGGATGCTGGTGTAGAACCCAGCTGGATCACGGATGGCTTTGATGGGGATACCTTTTTCGTCAGTGCGCGCAAGACCGATGAGGTCTACGTCTTCTCCTATAGCCAGCAGAAATTGCTCAAAGTGATCAAAGTGGGTAGCTATCCGCAAAGAATGACCAGCGCTATTTGGCAGCGGACACAATAATAGCGATCTTTGGCGCTTCTAGAAAAGAACCAGAAATTATGGAATACATCATTTATGAAGCCAAGGAGGGAGTGGCGAACATTACCTTGAATCGCCCAGATGCGCTGAATGCCTTAAATCCAGCCATGATGGTCGAATTGCGCTCGGTACTACTCGACATTCAATCCGACGATGCTATCAAAGTAGTAATCGTACAGGGAGCTGGGCGGGCCTTCTCTGCTGGCGTAGACATAAAAGCCACCTCCTCAGAGGGATTTCAAAAGGGAGGAAGTTTTATGGATGTGGGAAAAGAGGTAGGCGATCTGATCTTGAATCTTCCCAAAGTAACCATAGCAAAGGTACATGGCTACTGCTTCACGGGTGCCTTGGAGATGATGCTGTTCTTTGACATGGCATTTTGCACCGAAGACACACAGTTCGGCGATACGCACGCTAAATGGAGCGTAATGCCACGCTGGGGTATGTCGCAACGACTGGCCAGGAGAGTAGGATTGGCTAAAGCCAAGGAACTCACCTTCCGGGCCATGCGGGTGAAAGGCCCTGAAGCCGAAAGAATTGGGCTGGTCAATAGAGCCTTTAAGGCCGAGGAATTTGATCGTGAAATTGACCGTATCGTAACGGAGATACTGGAGAATAGCTTCGCCGCCATAAAAGCCATTAAGCACCTATATAACGAAGGGTATAATACTACGCTGCGCGAAGGCTTATTATTGGAGCTGGCCGCCGACACCTATTTGCCAGATACCGATGCACAACTGGCGAAATTTCAGAAAAAGTAAAGGTAAATCTTCAACAAGAATGGAAAATAGAGTTGACATACAGATAGATGGACACATTGCCATTGTCAAATTGAATCGTCCCGATAAGATGAATGCCCTAGATACGGCCATGTTTGATGCCATTATCGAGGCAGGCGAACAATGTGCTGCCAATCCGAGCATTAGAGCGGTGGTTCTTTGCGGAGCGGGTCGAGCCTTTTGCGCTGGCCTGGATTTGAGCAACTTCAGCCCTGACAATGCGGATAGCGTATCGAGTAATCCCCTGGAAACCCGAACCCATGGAATAGCCAACAAATGGCAAAAAGCGGTCTGGGTTTGGCGGGAGTTACCCGTTCCCGTAATCGCAGCCGTGCATGGTGTCTCTTTTGGGGGTGGTTTGCAAATCATGCTGGGTGCAGACATCAAATTCGTTGCTCCGGATACTAAATTGTGCATTTTGGAAGTAAAATGGGGCATCATCCCGGACATGGCGGGCACTCAATTGATGCGTCACAGCGTGCGAGACGACATTATTCGCGAACTTACCTACACCCATCGCGTATTTTCGGGAGAAGAAGCAGTGAATTACGGTTTTGCAACCCACACTTCGGACACACCATTAGAAGATGCCATTAAACTGGCCAAAGAAATCGCCAGTAAAAGCCCTAGCGCCGTCGTGATGGCTAAAGAACTACTGAATAAAGCACCCTATTTAGATCAAGAAAAGGGATTGCTTGAGGAATCTATCCTACAAGACAGGATTATTGGTAAAAAGAATCAGCTAGAGGCCGTTTTTGCTGGATTGCAGAAAAGGGAGGGCCAGTTTGATGACTTTAGATAGGGATAAAGTCTTTGCCTATTCTTTTCCGTTATTGCGAAAGCGAGCGTAGGTTTTGTCTCGATCGATCTTCGGCAGTTGCTGAAGTATATACCACAAAAAGGGTAGTACAACGAGCACGGAGATCACGGCTTCATACTGCAGATAGCTAGCGGTTTTAGTCGGCGAGATAGCACCTGGAAGTTTATCCCAATTCGAAGAGAAGTTGATCAGCCCGTGTAGCAGCCCCAATGGCAAGAGGCTTTCCGTTCTCAAGAGAATAATCCCAAAGGCCACCCCAAACAAGGTAGCATAGGTAACTTGGCTAAGCACCACTATCAGTTTGGCATCTGCTGGTAGTAGATTTAACAGATGCAGGAGTCCGAAGAGCAGAGCGGCACTTGTAATCGGCACCAAGAGCGATTGGTTGTTTGGAGCTTTCTTGATCAAATGTGGCAATACAAAGCCACGAAATACCACTTCTTCTGAGATTCCCACACTCAACATCGCCAAGAGCAAAACCAAGAAATCTTCCATCTTCACAGCTCCAAAATCGTAATCAAAAATAGCATAGATCAGGAGCCCCAGGACCACAAAATACAGAGGCACGTGCAAGAGTATTGGGTACTTGGGAGGCCATTTAAACACCCCCGAAACATCGACATAGCCATAAACCTTGATGAGGAGCAGGCCATAGCCGATAATGGCAAGATTCTTCAATAGATCTCCATAGTGGTGAGTCTGGAAATCTCCCAGCTGAAATCCAGTCAATAGCTGATCAAAAGGTAACAATAGGAGCAGCAAGAAACCAAGAACTGCTAGAATACTGCTGGGCAGATGTGGATTGCAGAATTTCATTTCCCTAAAAGACTACAATTAGAGCAAGGAAACCACACAATTATTGCCATCAGGGACTTTCTTGTTGCACAAAGTACTACGGCAGGAGCAAATGGGATCATCCTTTCACCAAAGGATAGGCAGATACAAGTCTCACGACTCCCTTTCCTTCTGAAAGGCCTCTACCATTTCCGGACTGATCTGGGGCGTCCCGCCCGAATGAGTAGCAACCAGCGCCCCCACCGCGCATCCAAAGTCGAGGCAATCCAGCGTAGATTTCCCAAACAACATTTGGGTTAGAAATCCGGCTAGAAAAGAGTCTCCACTACCCACTGTATCCTTTACGGTGACCGGATACCCTGGATGTTCATGCCACCCAGCTTGATCTCGACAAGCAGCCCCTTTACTTCCCCTAGTCACGATTACTTTCTGTAACTCGAATCGATCCAATAAATATTGAGTCATAGAGGGCATATCCGGCGACTGGCCAAACCATGTAGCCAGTAGTTCTAATTCATCATCATTCGTTTTTACTACATCAGCTTGCTCCAGCAGTGATGAGATGGAAGCTGCACTGAAGAAAGGCTCTCGCAAATTCACATCAAACACCCTTAGTTTGGCTCGTTGAAGCAGCTGTTCCAGGCATGCCTTGGATGTCTCACCTCTCGTCACCAAACTACCAAAAACTAGAACATCTGCTTGTTCCACTGCCACTTGCATCGGTTCTGTGATTTGGATATCATCCCAAGCCACCCCTTCCACAATTTCATAGGAAGCCGAACCGTGATCATCTAAATGAACCTTCACCACACTAGTTGGCAATGTCTCACTTCGCTGAAGCAATTCTGTTCCAATGCTCTTCTCCTCTAGAAAATCCAATAAATCATCCCCTAAAGCATCTCGCCCCACACTACTGATCATACTCGACTGAGCACCTAGCTGCTTTGCATGGTGGGCAACGTTCATCGGCGCGCCGCCAGCCACCTTTCCAGAAGGCAACATATCCCAAAGCACTTCTCCAAAACAAATGATTGAAGGTTGTTTCATACGATTATCTGTCCGTTTTGCTGATTACGGGCCACTGTAGGCCCAGAAGTCAGTAAATATAGGGGATTTATGGAAACAGCACTTTTAAATTCGTTAGAGACGGTCTGCAGTGTGGAGTGCTTCGCAGAAATTAAATCCTATTGTTCCTGATTTTCTAAACAATCCCCTCAAAATGGGGTTAAAGAAATTAGGGACTACGGCTTCTTTGCTGTAAGACCATCTTGATAGGTTAAATGAGTTATTGTGGCAGTAGCCAATTGCGTATTTTCGCGGCCGAGTTGTACCAGCTTTGCCCATTTCTTTAACTAAAGTACAGTAGCTTTTAAAACTCAATCAAGATGACGCGCTTATCTTTCCCTCTTTTAATCCTCCTGTTTCTATTGGCTAGCCTCAGCCTGTCCGCTCAAGCAGACAGGATAGAAGTTATGGGGGTAATCCAGGATCAAAACACCCGACAACCTATAGAATTCGCTACCGTCATGTTGGCGGACAAGGATACGAAAACAGCCATCACTGGAGCTAGCACCGACGCAAAAGGTGCCTTTGAATTGACCGTAAAACAAGAGAATTTCTATGTGGAAATTAGCTTTATCGGTTTCAAGACGCAGCAAATCACTGATTTTACCATAAATAAGGGGAAGGTAGACCTGGGAACCATCCTGTTGGCGGATAATAGTCAGCAGCTGGACGAAGTAGTCGTACGAGCCGAAAAATCTCAAACCGAATTCAAACTGGATAAACGGGTTTTTAATGTTGGAAAAGACCTGAGCAGTACCGGGGCAAGTGCTCTAGAGGTGTTGAATAATGTACCTTCAGTCAATGTCAGCATTGAGGGAGACATCAGCTTACGCGGAAGCCAAGGCGTTCAGATCTTGATCAATGGTAAACCATCGGTGATTGCCAGCGAACAAGGTAATGCCTTGGGAACCATTACCGCCGAAATGATTGACCGCATCGAAGTGATCACCAACCCATCCGCCAAATACGATGCAGAGGGTACCTCGGGGATCATCAATATTGTGATCAAAAAGGAAGAACGCAAAGGCATCAATGGTTCCATCACCTTGAATACCGGCACTCCACACAACCACAGCGTTGGCCTCAGCCTCAATCGCCGCACCGAACGCTTCAACCTCTTCAGTCAAATCGGCGTCGGCTACCGAGAATTACCGAATAATACGGAGAACATCAACCGCGATCTAAACAACAACACCTCCGTACTTTCCAATGGAGAAGAATTCCGAAATGAAACCTTCTACAACTTCATCTTGGGAACAGACTACCACATCAATAAGCACAACATCCTCACCTTATCCGGCAATTTTGCCTATGAGATTGAAGATCAACCCTCTCGTACCGAGTTTCAGTTTGTAGATGCTCTAGGAGTCGTTACCAATGAGTGGTTTAGAGAAGAAGAAACGGAAGCCACCAACCCAAAATGGCAATATGAACTACAGTACAAAAAGAGTTTTGAAGACGATGAGGATCATATGTTGCTCTTCAGTGCTTTGGGCACTTCCTTTGCCAAAGACCAAAGTTCCAACTTCTTTAATACGACGACCGCAGGTAGTGAGGTGAGCGGAACGCAGGAAACGCGCACCAATTTTGAAGAAACAGAATACACCTTCAAACTCGACTACACCAAGCCCTTCAACAAGAAATTTAGCATTGAAACGGGAGCTCAGTATGTGCTCAAGGACGTTAGCAATGTCTTCGCCGTAGATGATTGGATAGATGGGGAATTTGTTAACAACCCCAATCTCACCAATGTCTTCGAATATGACCAAAAAGTACTAGGGGTATATGGAACCGGGGCCTATGAAAATGAGGTGTGGGGGTTGAAATTGGGGCTGCGAATGGAAAACACAAACCTCAGTACCTTCCTCGTGAACACCCAGGAAAGCAACCAGCAAAACTTCACCAATCTATTCCCTAGTGCGCATACCTCCTATAAACTCACGGATAACTTCTCCTTACAGGCTGGTTATTCCCGTCGGATCTTCCGACCCCGCCTCTGGGACTTGAATCCATTCTTTAACATCCGTAACAGCTTCAGTATTCGCACCGGAAATCCCGATCTACTACCAGAATTCACCGACTCCTACGAAATATCCAGTATTTACATCGCCGGCCCGGCTTCCTTCAACTTTTCCATCTACCAGCGTTACACCACCGATGTGGTAGAACGGGTATCTACCTTCGAAAACAATGTGAACATCTTCAGACCCTATAATATCGGTACAAACCGCGCCACGGGTGTAGAGATTAATGGTAAATATACGGTCTCCAAAAATTTCTCCATCAATGGAGATATCAACTACAACTACTTCAATCGCAAAGGAGAGCTTGAGGGTACTAACTTTGATTTCACCGCCGATCAGTGGAATAGTAAATTAACAGCTAAACTAAAACTCCCAGCAGGTATTGATGTGGAAGCCACTGGCCAATACGAATCTCGCCAACAAACTGTCCAAAGTTTGATCTCAGGCAACCTATTCATGGATATGGGTATCCGCAAGAAGATTCTCAAGGGAAGAGGTGTGATCAACTTTAGCGCTCGCGACCTCTTTGCTTCACGGATTCGGGAAAGCGTGACCGAGCAGCCTACTTTCTACGTCTACAGCTGGCGCCAGCGAGGCCGCTTTCTTACGCTGGGCTTTAGTTATGGCTTTGGCAAGGGAGAAGCCATGGAATTCTCCGGACAAAGAAGGAGGCGCTAGCTTTACTGGCCATCACGACTTAACCGCGTAGTCCTCTAAGCCATTGAAGAATGTAAATCGGTTGTTCAACTGCCTATAACGGTAGTTCGAAGATTCTATTTTTTCCTATTGTCTTTTGAGTTTACTTTCGGCCTCCGAAGGCCCTAAAAACCAATACCCCTACCAACCAGTCCTAGTTCGATTGGAACCTTACGTTACTCCACTGGTCTTATGGTGGAGAACACATCCCAAGTATTATTTAACCTCTAGATAGTGAAAAAAGGAAATGGCAAAACAACAAACAACCGGCACCTATATGCGTGTCATTCACCGATACCTTGGCTTTTTTCTGGCAGGTATCATGGCAGTCTATGCGCTAAGTGGCATTGTCTTGGTTTTCCGTAATACCGATTTCTTGAAGCAAGAACGGAAGCATGAATTGGTAATCGCTAAAAACTTACCGGCAGCACAATTGGGAGAAGCCTTAAAAATACGGCGACTAAAAGTCACCAAAACTGAAGGGGACATGATGTATTTCGACAATGGTTCCTATCAAACTAGTACCGGTAAAGCGGAATATACAACCAAGCGGCTCCCTTACGTCTTAGATAAAATGACCAAACTACAAAAGGCCAATACCAACAGTCCCTTGTACTGGCTCAATATTTTCTTTGGGATATCGCTATTATTCTTCGTCGTATCTGCTTTTTGGATGTTTCGGCCAACAACTAGTGTTTTCAGGAAAGGACTATACTTTACATTGGGCGGAATAGCACTGACGCTACTTCTGCTCTTTGTTTAGGGAGAGGAGTTAAGTTTAGATAGAAAATTGTAGCTTCATGAATTCCCTATCATTGGGAGTATATTAGGCTACCATCACAAAACAAAACGAAAATGATCCGAAGAGTCACTTTGCTGTGCACATTACTATTACTTATAGTTGGACCAACGAGCTGGGCTTCATCTCTGCCCGCCCCCTACCCTACCCGAGTCATAGCGGGCACTTACACCCTAATCATAGAAGGCTTTGACTGGGGCCCTGCGGTGAACAAAGTTGTTTTATCGCTAGAAGAAGAAGTTTCGACCGTGAATAAGACGCAATATAAGGTGACCGCTACGCGTGAAGTAAAGGGCACCGCTCTTTCTGAGGCCAACAGTTCCCGTACCGTACTTCATGCCTATGTATCTGATGCAAAAGGTCAGGTGATGCCAAAAAGTAAATTTGTCACTTTGGTGCTGGCTATAGCACCTAATGATCCAATAGCTTCCCCCATTCAGTATCTGCGCCAAGGCGGTAGAGCTGCCAATCAATGGATCGACTATAAATTGAATATTCAGGACGAATCTAGCAATCAAGTTTGGGATCAGGAGGGGGGTCGTATTATGCCCTTAATCGACAAATTCGATCTAAATGGTAAATACACCCACAAAAACGGAGTAAAGCTCACCTATGCCTCCTATGAGCCTGAGAATGCCAACGGTAAACAACCACTGATCATTTGGTTACATGGCGGAGGCGAAGGGGGTACCGATCCAAGCATCCCTTTGATCGCAAATCGTGCCGCCAATTATGCTGCACCGGAGATTCAAAGGTATTTTGGCGGAGCTCACGTATTAGTTCCACAAAGCCCAACTTTCTGGATGCAGAATGCGGCGGGTAATTATACCCGTGGTCAAGTGGATGATGTATACAATCAGGCTTTGATGGGCTTGATAGAGGACTTTGTCAAAAAGAATCCACAGATAGATACCAATCGAATCTACGTGGGTGGTTGTTCCAATGGTGGCTACATGTCCTTGAAGTTGATTCTCCAGCATCCTGATTACTTCGCAGCGGGCTACATTAGTGCCCTGGCTTATAATTCCGAGTTCATCAGTGACCAACAGCTCAAGAGCATCAAGGATGTACCCATCTGGTTTATCCACTCCAAAGACGACCCAGTAACTAAGCCTAATGAAACCGTTGTACCTGTTTATGAGCGCTTGAAAGCGATCGGAGCTCCAAATGTCTATTTCTCCTACTTTGATCATGTGGTAGATATAACTGGCGTTTTCGGAGGAGAAGGATATCATTATAGCGGACATTGGTCTTGGATCTATTCACATGCCAACAAAGCTGCGCTCGATTATGACGGGAAGCCAGTGATGCTAAATGGAAAAGCGGTGACGGTAATGGAATGGATGGCTGCCCAATCCAAGTAATGGAAATCGAATTATCCACTTCAATCCACCATCATGAAATTGAGACAAGAAGTTTACGAACTCTACGATAGTTATGTACATAGCAAAATAGATCGCCGGGAGTTTATGGAGAAAGTGAGTGTTTACGCGGTGGGCGGGCTGACGGTTGGAGCTATTTTGGATTTCCTTCTGCCTAACTACCAGGACAAACAGCAGGTGAGAGCCGATGATCCGCGGGTCAAAACGGAATACATCGAATACAACTCTCCAGAAGGAGGCGGAACAATTAAGGGGCTCTTATCCAGGCCAGCCACGATGGAAGGTGCATTGCCTGGAGTGGTAGTGGTACATGAAAATCGTGGCTTAAATCCACATATCGAAGATGTAGGAAGAAGAGCAGCCTTAGCCGGGTTCGTTTCCCTAGCGCCAGATGCGCTCACACCTTTAGGAGGTTACCCTGGTACCGATGATGAAGGAAGAACCTTGCAACGTAAACGAGACAGAGGAAAGATGCTAGAGGACTTCATTGCCGCATTTCATCACGTTAAGGGTTTAGCGAACTGCACCGGAAAAGTAGGGGTAGTCGGATTTTGCTTTGGTGGTTGGATCTCCAATATGATGGCGGTACGAGTTCCAGAGCTCGACGCAGCCGTTCCTTTCTATGGTGGGCAACCTGCTGCTGAAGATGTTCCACAGATAAAAGCCCCAATTCAATTGCACTTTGCAGAATTAGACAAAAGGGTGAACGCTGGTTGGCCGGCCTATGAAGCCGCCCTAAAGGAAAATGGAAAGGAATACGAGGCTCATATGTATCCTGCCGTCAATCACGGCTTCCACAACGACACCACTCCTCGCTTCAATGAAGCTGCGGCGAAACTAGCCTGGCAGCGAACCACGAGCTTTTTCACCGATAAGCTGAGCTAAAAGACAAGAGTATTTGTTTATTGCAAAATGCGCAAAGCATTACTTCGTCCCGAATTCTAGTTGCTAGGATTCGGGATTTTCATATCTAGATCAATATTCTCATCTCTGAAAATCGTGGATTCTCGAAAGATTCTCCGATGGTGTATTAAATGCGTGGTGTTGTTGGTGAAAATCTATCTGGCTCTAGACAGACACACAACAAGGGCTGGGGAGGGGCCAGGGTATCCACGCATTTAATACACCATCGATTCTCCTATTCCATTTCAATTTGAACGATTTATCCCAGATCGAACCTAATTACCTCTTCGGCTTTTAGTAGGATTCGGCCATTTTCTGGTAGAAAGCTAGCTTTTTTCAGCAAATCTCGCCTTTTAGCTACAATTTCATATTGCGACAAATAATTAAAAATCAACTAATTATACTCTTACATTCATCAAAACCAAAAACCGAACACATTCCACCAAAAAGCGCTTAATCTCGTCGGAAAACAGAAAATCCAGGCCCTTCCGCCTCTTTTCCCCTTTACTTTGTAGTGCAATTACAACG
>ENA-UENX01000009-UENX01000009.1-marine-metagenome-genome-assembly--contig:-NODE-9-length-91059-cov-3.595061_pt1 | contig 91059 bp, 67 predicted proteins | sample MGYA00237875_ERZ529327 | MGnify/ENA primary metagenome ERZ529327 (study PRJEB26372, sample SAMN05368347) | marine metagenome | biome: cultured habitat; feature: ocean water; material: water; isolation... | reverse complement strand
TCATTCAAAAATAACGGTCCACAAAGCGGGTGTTTTTCGGTGTACTTCTTATTTTGCTTTTCCTGAAATTGTCTTACTAAAAAGCACTCTTATGGCCAACTCCCTTACCTTTCTTTGTGTTTCTTTCTATTTCAAAGGAGCAGATTTCTTGAAAGCCTGTAAAGCGGCTGGAAACCGTGTCTTTCTACTTACCCATAAGAAGTTGGAGGATCATCCTTGGCCGAAAGAGTCAATTGATGAGATCTTCTATTTAGAGGATGATTCTAATTCTCCGACAAATTTGCAGCATATGATCGAGGGCACGGCTTGGTTGATGCAACAGAACAAGATAGATCGCATCATTGCCTTGGATGACTTCGATGTAGAAAAGGCCGCCCTACTTCGGGAGACATTCAGAGTTCCGGGTATGGGACAGACCACAGCTAGGTATTTCAGGGATAAATTGGCAATGCGTGCCCGAGCCAAAGATGCCGGGATTGCTGTCCCTCCTTTTTCATCGCTTTTCACTGACGAAGACATCAATGAGTTTGCCAGCACAGTAGAAGCTCCATGGGTGGTAAAACCCCGTTCAGAGGCTTCTGCAACAGGCATAAAGAAAGTGCATTCTGCGGAGGAACTATGGGCGGTGGTTCATGAACTGGGAGCTAAGCGACATGAATATCTAGTGGAACAATTTAAGCCGGGCGATGTGTATCATGTTGATGCCCTCACCGTCGATGGTGAGAATATTTTCTGCCGTGTTTCCCAATACCTCAATACACCTTTCGAAGTAGCGCATGGTGGAGGTGTTTTCCGCTCTCATGTCTGTGCATTTGATGGAGAGGATGACAAAGCACTACAGGAGCTTAACGTGAAGGTAATGGAGGCTTTTGGTATGCAGTACAGTGCTTCGCATACGGAGTATATTAAGTCCAAGGAGACAGGGGAGTATTATTTTTTGGAAACGGCTTCTCGAGTAGGCGGGGCTCACCTTGCGGAAATGGTTGAATATTCTTCCGGGATCAATCTCTGGTCAGAATGGGCGAAAATCGAAGATGCTGTGGCGAAGGACACGGCTTATAAGTTGCCTCCGGTTCGGAATGATTATGCGGGCATTATTGTATCCTTGTCACGCTTTGAGCATCCTGATCACTCCGGATTTACCGAGCCTGAAATTGTCTGGCGACTTGATAAGCCTTATCACATCGGGTTGATCCTCCAATCTGATAGCCGAGAGAGAATCCTAGAGCTATTGAACAAGTACGTAGACCGCATTTTCCAGGATTTTCATGCTAGTGCGCCTGTCCCGGATAAACCTATGGACTAATGATGTGACGCTAAATGCTGTTTCGCTATATACTACTTTTACCTGTCCACGGCCACAGAAGCAACCTTTTACTTCATTCATGCACTTTATGAAAAAAAGGTTTTACTTTAGAAGAAGGTTCGTTGGGCTTATCCAACCACCGATTTTCACTTTTTCTAATTTGAGACCTTGAACGGAGAAAACACACAATCGCTCATCAAGAAATGCAAAGCGGGTGACCGGCGAGCGCAGGAAGAGCTCTATCGCCAATATAGTCCAATGCTTATGGGGGTTTGTTTACGATATGCCTCGAATAAAGAAGAGGCAGAAGATTTTCTCCAAGAAGGCTTTGTGAAAATATATGCCAATCTCTATCAGTATAAGCCAATTGGTTCTTTTAGCGGTTGGTTGAGAAAGGTGGTCGTAAACGTAGCCTTACAAAAACTCCGCCGCAAGAAAACCCAGTTTGTAAACATTGAAATTGACCATCTGGCCGAGTCAGTTGAAAGTACTGAGGACATATTTAGTCAATTTGGTGCTAAGATGCTGATACGTTTAATTCAGCAACTTCCAGATGGTTACCGAACCGTTTTTAACATGTATGTGATTGAAGGTTATTCTCACAAGGAGATAGCCGCAAAACTGGAAATTAGCGAAGCGACTTCAAAATCCCAATTGTCTCGAGCTAAAGCTGCCTTGAGGAAAATGCTGGAGCAAGTAGTATGATATGGAACGGAGAGACCAATTAGAAGAGTTTGTTAGAAATCAGTTATCCCATTACGAAGAACTACCTAGTGATGGATTGTGGAGGCGAATAGAAGGACTTATTCCTATGCCTAAGCAGGGTGCCAAACCAAGATGGTTTTGGGGACTTCTAACTGCTATTTTGGTTCTTGGCGGAATCGTTGTCTGGCATCTATATAGCGTTCATCAGTGGAAAGACAAGGTAGAAAAACAAGAAGTAGCACTAGAAGAACTACGAGATGAGCTCGATGCACTACAGCTGGAAATAGCAAGCCAACAAAAATCCAGCGGCAAGATCTTGGTCCCTAGTCAACAAGCAGGTGCGAAAAGCCAAGATTTGGAGATGACTAGCAAAGATCCAGTAGTTAGATTATCGACAAGCCAACAAAAACCTTCCTCTTCCACTGTATTCCAACAGAAGACCAACGAGAATGACAAAATAGTAGAAGTTCAGCCCCCCAGTTCGCTGAATACCAACCTTCAAAACTCTTCTGCCGAAGGAGAAATTGAAATAGGAAAACCGCAAAACAGCTGGCTTGCCCTTGAACCTATTCACGAGAAAAAAAGCTTTATTGAAATCGAGGATGAACCCGTGGACTTTAAACCCCTAACCTTATCCCCATTGCGGGCTCGCAGGTGGGCAGTAGGTGCTTGGATGGAGGGGACGAACTTCCATGATAATCCGTTGAAAGCCCTATGGAGAAAAGCACGTAGAGCGGAAGATTCCAGTGGAGATACACCTTCCTTTTATGCGAATAATCCTTCCAGCACCAAAACGGTGGGATTCTTTATCGATTTTGACCTTAATCGACGATGGTCAATACGTACAGGATTGGGGTTTAAGGATCAACGCCGACCGCTTGGCGGTGACTTCGTTTTTGAATACACCTTGGAGGATAGTCAAATGAATGCACTAGGCCACTCCGTTAGCCCCTACAATTACTACGATGAAAGCCACAATATTAGCATCCGCACAATAATTGCCAACGAATTATCCAATGAGCCCAATGGCCTCGAACCAGGAGAGCTCTTTGAGATGGATTTTGAAGCCTATCAACAAACCTCATACGTCAGCTTTCCATTATGGATAAGCTATCGCATGGGGCAGGGCCGCTTAAAGTATCATATGCGGACGGGCTTGGTATGGAATGATCTTATCGGCAATAGTTCTAAGATTCGGTATCTTTCTTTCTCTTTTTCTCAGCTCTATTACCAAGGGCATGCGATCAATGATGGAGCTATCCAGGTTGGATATCTTGATGTAGGTTTAGGATATGGCTTAGAGTATGCTTTGAGTCCCAAGCTTGGGTTCTACTTCGACGGCGTTATGTATAAATCTGTTACCCCCATTTTTGATCGACAACCCTTTTCTATGGGTATGGGAACAGGTCTTCGCTATCAGTTTTGATGATTTACCACGGATTCAAAGAAGCGTTTGACAATTTGCTCGGCCTTTACTTCCAATGGGAAGGAGTCGGGGAATAGTAACCAGGTATTAGAAACACCATTATGAAAAGCTAGCATTTCCCAAGCCAGATCAGCGCTCTGAACATTGTCTTTGAGACTTTTGTCGAGCTTTCCTTCCTCTATCACCTCTGTCAAATGATCTAGTAATAGTCGTAGGCTATTTTTTTGTTGTTCGATCTGGGCATCCAATTCCGGAAGTTGCTCCGTCTTGAAAATGATGACGCGTTGCAATTCGCGAAAGCTTTGATCTTCAGCCAACAATAGAAAAGAACGGATCAGGTACTGCTGGAGCCTATCAGCTGCTCGGCCTGGCCCGGATAAGATACCGTGTAGTTCGTTAAAGCTCTGGCGGGATTTTTCGTAGATCAGCTGTTCATACAAATCGACTTTACTTTCGAAGTGCCAGTAGATGGCTCCTTTAGTGACCTTGGCAGCCGAGGCGATTTTACTGAGGGAAGCACCAGAGTAGCCCAACTCCCCGAATAATCGGAGAGCAATGTCTAAAATGTGAGCCCTAGTTTTTGCCGCGTCTTCCTTGGTCCGTCGCATACATACTGATTGGAATGTGAAATTTAAGGCTTTTTTTCGAAAAAGAGGGAATGTCTATTGGTTTTAGCATTCGCAACCTCCTCTTATTGATGGTATTAGGTGTTATAGTGGGATTATACGAGAGCGAAATAGGTGCCTTTAATGGCAACTTCCGCAGGCTTTTTCTTACCTCGATATAGTTTTTAACATACCTTATGGGCTGGATTTATCGTAAAAGAGAATAAAGCGCTAACTTTGGATTATCGAAATATCAACAACACTTCCATAACATGAAAGCAAATCAAGGACTTACTATTGCGGCGGTTATACTCGGATTGTTATTGTTACTATCTGGGTGGTGGGGCTTCCAGCAACGTAAGGAAAAAACCAACTTAGTAGCACAAAACGAACAAATGACTGCCCAACTTTCCGACCTAGAAGGGCTGAAAGGAGATTTGGAACAAGAGATTGATAGTTTAGCTCAGGCATTCGAGGATTTGGCTACGGAGAATGAAAGCCTACAGGGAACTATTGAGGAAACAGAGGCAAGAGCCAGCAGAAATGCCTTAGCTATTCGTCAGCTGAAAAGCCAGAACGCCGCGCAAGTGAATAATTTGCGAGCGGAGATTCAACAACTATTGGCTGTCAAAGCAGAACTAGAAAATAACATCAACAACCTCCAAATGGAAAATGATTCTCTTCGAACTCGAACTGGAGAGTTGGAGGAAAATCTTAGTGTGGCTAGACAGGAGAACAGCGCTTTGAATGCCTTGAACGCAACGATTCAAGATGAATTGGAAGCCTTGACGCTTGCCAATTTTAAAGCTTCTGCCTTCCAAGTAGAACTGGAAAGAAAATCGAGTAAAGTGACGGCTAAATCTCGCCGCGCACGGAGAATTCGGGTGACCTTTGACCTTACCAATGTTCCTGACAACTACCAAGGAACTAGACCCTTATATTTAGTGATTACGGATGAAACAGGAACACCGATCAAAACGAGTAATCCTATCCAGGCCACGGCAGTAGTTAATGGGCAAAACATGGAGTTGATTGCGGTTAAATCCAAAGATGTGAATATAGAATCGAATCAACGTCTATCTTTTACTCATGATTTGGAGGAAAGACTACGTGCGGGATACTATAGAGCTTCAGTATTCACGGATATTGGCTTATTAGGAGCTACTAGTTTCCGCCTCCGATAATTGCTTCCCTTGAGTTCATTACTACCCTTGCTTGAGTAGATTCCGATGATCTGAAATGGGATACTTAAGCAAGGGGATATCATGAATTAGATTTTAGTCCAAAACAACTCAGTGATATGCGTTCATCTCACCTACTGTTAACTCTATGCATTGGCATGTCTCTTTTGTCTTGTGTAGGTAAGAAAAAACACAACGAGATCATTCAGGCTTTGAACACCGCTCATACCCAGGAAGTCGATTCCGTTCAAAGTCATTTGGATACTGCTCGATCGACTATCCGCTCTATGGAATTGGATCTGGCTGAGCGGAAGGGTGAAAACAATGCCCTAACAGCGATGCAGGATAAACTGCAAGACAAAATTGATGGCTTGGAGGAATCGCTTGAGAACTTGGGAGCTAGAGCTACGAATCAGCAAAACAACTTGGGAAATCAATTGGAGGACCAAAGAAAGGAGTTGGCTGATAAGTTGAATAAAGTAAAAGCGATCAAAACACAAATAGAAGATAGTCAAGCTTCCATGTTGAGTACAAGTAGCGCCCTTGTGGAAGTCATGGAACCCTATGATGCAGAGGAGTATGCTGTCGAGATTCAGTCTGGCAAAGTAGTGGTTGCCTTAACCGAAAAACTATTGTTTCGATCCGGAAGTACGAGCCGGATGACAGATGATGGTGTTGAAGCTATTGAGAAACTTAGCCAGGTATTAAATAACTATCCTTTGTATGCTATTCAAGTCATTGGACATTCCGATAATCGACCCGTTCCTAGGAAGGGCTTGGACCGCTGGAACTATAGCGCCCTTCGTGCTTCCACCATTACCAAGATGATGGTTGAGGATTTCGAAGTAAATCCCAATCAAATATTGGCTGGAAGTAAGGCTGATTATGCGCCAAGGACTTCCAATGAAACGCCAGAAGGAAGAGCCAGGAATAAACGAATAGAGTTGATCGTTGCACCCCGACAGGATCTATTGGTAAAAGATATTGCAAAGGCACTTACTTCAATACTAGGAGAGTGATCATTCTTTTAGCATAAACCCTTGAAGTTTTTTCAAACTATTTTGATTATGCGGGAGATGAATAGCATCTAAGACGTTCGCCTTTTCCCGATCGGTAATGTGGAAGGAAACGGAAGCGGCAAGCTCATCTTCCCGGCTGGAACGATAGATAAATCGAATTACTTCGAATTTATCTTGTCCCAGAATATCGTATATGAACCCCAGTGTATTATCATGTTCGAATTCTTGGGTAACTAGCACCTTGCCTGCAATTCCAATGGGATTAAAGAGCTTCTTCAAAATTCCTTTATTATCACTAGCTGGTATCTCTTCAATCTTTTCCGAGCTACTGATTTGTAGTAATACCACCCCACTGGTGTTTTCGCGTATCCAATCTTGAAATACCTGTAGAAAGCGGGAGGCGGAAAGGATGCCATAATTGTCACGTAGTCCTGCGTCGGCTACGCTCACACCTGGATCAGTAGGCAGATGGACCATAGGTAATACATACGGATAGGTGGCATTAGCCCGTAGTGCTGTTGTAAACCGCAATTCTTGAGCTCCCTTGTTCCTAAATAGCCATTGAAAATCTACTGCATCGATTTCCAAGACCTCTCGATGTTGCGGTGCTACGGGGGCAACCATCATAAAGGAAACACTTTGTGGCGAGATGATCAATCTTCTGCTGTCATTGAGAATGGAAGGACTTATGTACAACATGGGAACGATTGCCTCTTGTTCCAGACTCTTATAATAAGCCAGGGGCTTATCCAGGATGAAGTCCGTGTTTTCATTGAATTGATCCTCAAAAACATAGCCTCGATCCTTATGATAAGATTTTCCAGCATATTCAAACTTGGACCACGGCAAAAAGAGATCATTTGTCGCTATGGTGAAGGCTATAGAATTCAGCAAATCCTGTGTGATTTTATCAACGTAAGCTTTGTCATATATGTTGATATCCTGTCCTTGGGCCTTGAGTCCATATAATTCCCGTAGATAGGCTGTTCCTAACATTCCACCAGATGCCCCGGTAATCAAGGTAGTGTGATCAAGCAATTGACCATTTAGCATGCTGTCGGCGGTTTGAAGTACTTGCATGGTCCAGGTGGCTGCCTTGAGCCCACCACCACTGACACAGAGCACGACCATTTTGGGTTTTTCTTCAAGGGTATCAGGACAGACCTTATTTTTCCAATTATTCAAAATATTTACGGTCTCAGCTACATCTTCTTCTACTCGTCCCGTCGTACAAATTTCCTCTAAGGCTTGGTACGAGTATTCGGCGGGCTGACCTTCATAATCTAGGCCATAGGCTCTGTTATTAACATTAAAGAAATCAAAACTGGTAATGAAATTCGTCACCAACATCAGGAGGATAAAGATGGTGATCTTCCATTCGTTAAACCAGTAGGTGATGGCACCTACGAAAGCATGAATTAAGCTTAATAGTATCAAAAAGCTGGCACCAGCTGGAATTCTAAAAGGGGAGTAATCGATCAGTCTACCAAGCAAAAGCAAAATCACCGTGGTAAGCAATTGGAGAGCCAGGGCATTGAAATGGTTTTGTTTGAAGATGTTCATTAGCAAACTGGACTCATAGTGTGCTACACTCCTTACTAATCTGGATTGCAATGATTCATTGAGGTAGGTTTTTACATTCCAAGTATTCCTGTCCAGCTTTATATATTCTAGATCAACTTTTCTTCTACCCGGAGCAATATTATGAATTAGGTTTGGTGGAGCTTGCTGGCGTTTTTGGTAGTACCCAATATCACGGTTAGTGAAGTAGAAATAGATCGAGTAGAACAAGATAAGAGTGAAAGCTCCAAAGGTCAGACCGAGCCAATTCAGGAAGATGGTGCCAGCCGGTAATTGTTCGTATGCCCATTGAAAATGGATCAGTAACCCGGAGTAGAACAGATAAAAACTGAGAGGAATAACGAAATTATTGAGGCTAAACTTTGTAAAAGGCCGAGTTAAACTAGCTAGGAATGGGAAAAAATGAGCACTCAATAGATAAGTGGTCAGGTTCCAACTCATAAAGAAACCACCATAGGCTAGGCCTAAGAAAAAGAAACTCCAAAAATTCACTTCTCCTAAGTACTCCGGGTCCAGAAAAAGGTACTGTAAGCCCAATTTTCTGCCCACTTGCCCCGTTATGAGGAGGAGTAAAAATAACCAGATGAGAATCAGGGAAAGATTACTCCTCATGTGCAATATGATCAATTGCACAGGGAAGGAATAATAGAAGTTGTTGATCCAGTTTCTCATTGGCTTTCAAGTACCTAGGTTAAAAGTAAAACAAATTTGGAGAAAGGCTAGTTTTGCCAGGAACCGTCGTCTGCTTTGCTAAAGAGATAATGCCGTTTTTTACTTACCTTTGGGCTTCTATTCGGTAAGCGATTAGGTGGCATAAGCTTCTAACACCCAACACGCAAAACAGAGTCTTGACATTCCGCAATATTTCAAACACTATGATATAAGGTTAACTGAGCTGCCTAACTTTGGCTGTGCTTCACCGATTTTCAGCCTAATACAACGAAAACAAGCTAAAACAAGTATTTCTGGAGCCGAGCTCGAGTTGTCTCGTTGGTCGGTTATGTGAAATTTGAATTCCATTGTAAAACCTAAATAGAAAAAGATGAACATTGCGGTTGTTGGTACTGGTTACGTTGGTTTGGTAACGGGTACTTGCTTTGCAGAAACAGGGAATCACGTCACTTGTGTCGATATCGATGTCAACAAAGTCAAACGACTAAGAAATGGCCAATTGCCCATTTATGAACCTGGCCTAGAAGTTATCTTTGAAAGAAATACTCGCCAGGGACGCTTACATTTCACGACAGACTTGAAGGAAGCAATTGATGAGGCTGAGGTGATCTTTTTGGCACTCCCAACTCCTCCCGGAGAGGACGGTTCAGCAGACTTGTCTTATATCCTCGGAGTGGCCGACGATCTTTCTAAGATTATTACGGATTATAAGGTAGTAGTAGATAAAAGTACCGTGCCTGTTGGTACCGGTGAAAAGGTCTACGCTGCGCTGGCTAACCGACTTGATCCTCAGCTTTTCGACGTAGTTTCTAACCCTGAGTTTCTACGCGAGGGTGTTGCAGTTGATGATTTCTTGAAGCCGGATCGAGTAGTAATTGGCTCTACCTCTGAGAAAGCGAGTAAAATCATGAAGACCTTGTATGATCCTTTCGTCAGACAAGGAAACCCCATCTATTTCATGGATCTGCGCTCAGCTGAGATGACAAAGTATGCGGCTAACTCCTACTTGGCAGCTCGTATTTCCTTTATGAACGAAATTGCCAATCTTTGTGATAAGGTTGGAGCTAATGTTGAAATGGTTCGCAAGGGGATGGGGAGTGATTCCCGGATTGGTAAACGCTTTTTATTTCCGGGTGTAGGTTTTGGGGGAAGTTGCTTTCCTAAGGATGTCCAAGCGCTTGCTAAAACTGCAGACCAGCACGACTATGACTTCAAGATTCTGGACGCTGTGCTATCGGTGAACAGAAGACAAAGGCTGAAAGTGGCGGATATGATTGAGGCTTATTTTGAAGGTGACTTAGTGGGTAAAACGATTGCCCTTTGGGGGTTAGCCTTTAAGCCTAATACGGACGATATCAGAGAAGCTCCGGCACTGTATACAATCGATAAATTATTAGAGGCGGGGGCTCAGGTCAAGGTGTTTGATCCGGAAGCGATGAATAATGTGAAGGAACTGTATGGGGATCGTTTAACCTATGCTGAGGACCAATATGAAGCACTTATTGGAGCGGATGTACTGGCCATTGTCACCGAGTGGAGTGTATTCAGAACGCCAAGCTTCAAGGTGATGACGGAGTTATTGCAGAATCAGATCATTTTTGATGGCCGGAACCTTTATGATTTGGATCGAATGAAGGAAGAAGGTTTTGAATACTATAGTATTGGCCGTCCGATCGTAAGTAAAGTCGCCAGCTCGTCAAATCACATTTAAATATCGCGTAAAGGCACGAGCTAGGCCTATCTTTCGTTGTAAAAGAGTAGCAGGGCAAAGGGTTTCCTTTTGGCCCTGTACTATCGACCCAGTGTCAATAACAATAACTATGAATTTGTTTAGGGGATTATCAGCATTAAGCTTACTGTTTTTTCTTTTTTCTTGTGCATCGGAAAGTGATCTACCGGAAGGATTGGAGATGGTAGAACGAACGGATGAGTACGATAATATTGAGCGTTATTCTCGCCGGATAGACAACTATGCGAAGGAAGGACAATTCATGCGTATTGATCCGGAAGGCAATTTGGTTGAGCTCGCTAATTATGAGAACGATACCTTACAAGGGGCTAGAATTATGTTTGCCGAGAATGGAGATACATTGATCATAGAAAATTACCAGAACGGTCTTTTTGATGGAGAATACCGGGCCTTCTATGAAAGCAATACCCTAGAGCTGGTAGGAATGTATACCGCCAATTTTATGGAAGGGGAATGGAAGCGGTATTATCAAAGTGGGCAATTAATGGAAGTAGTGAGTTTTAGTGATAATGAAGAAAATGGGCCGTTTGTTGAGTATTATGAAAATGGTAACCTGAAAGCTGAGGGGTACTATAGAAATGGAGATCACGAACATGGTTTGCTGAAATTGTATGATGAAACTGGGGAACTGACAAAAACCATGAATTGCGAAAATGGAATCTGTCGAACCGTTTGGTCAAAAGAAGGCGGCGCGGTAGGGACAGAATAGATCATAGGGAGACTTGCCCTATTTATAAATGATGGTGAATGCGTAAAAATCTACACTCGCTCTTCGTATTTGTCTTGATCAGCCAATTTGGTTATGCTCAGATTGGAGGAATCAATACCTACGAATTTCTAAACCTATCTCCTTCGGCTCGTGTGTCTGCTCTTGGAGCCAACTTGATCACTGTTCGAGATGATGACGTAAATTTAGCACTGGCAAATCCTAGTCTATTGAATCCGCTTATGCATCAGCAGATTAGTTTTAGTCACAGCTTTCACTTAGCCGGTATTCAGCATGGTTATGTGGGGTATGGACACCATGCGGAGAAGTGGAATACTACTTTTCATGGCGGTATTCAATACGTTAACTATGGGGAGATAGATGCTCGCGATCAACAAGGCGTGATAGAAGGGCAGTTTAAGGTAGCCGAATATGCTATAAGCATGGGTGGGGCGTACCCGATTAATGAGAGGATGACCGCTGGCGCTAATGTCAAGATGATCAGTTCTCAATTGGCCGGCTTCAATAGTTGGGGAATTGTTTCTGATGCGGCACTGATTTATTATGATACGAGCAAGAACTTTACAGCTACCATTCTCTTTCGCAATATGGGGACTCAGCTTTCTACTTATCAGGAAGGTGGAGAAACCGAACCACTCCCTTTTGAGGTGCAGTTAGGCATTTCTAAGCGCTTGAAGTATTTACCTTTTCGTTTTTCTATTATCTACCACCACTTCAATCGCTGGAATATTCTCTACGACGACCCTAATGCTGAGCAAGGCACCGTCTTTATCGGTGACTTGCAAACGGAGCGGAGTCCTACCAGTATATACTTCGATAACTTATTTCGACACTTCATTTTCAATGGTGAACTGCTGATTGGCAAAAAGGAAAACTTCCGACTTCGCTTAGGCTATAATCATTTCTTGCGTAGGGAACTATCCTTGGAGAATTTCAGAAGTCTAGCCGGTTTCACCTATGGATTTGGCATTAAAATCAACCGATTTAGGCTAGACTATGGGCGGACTACCTTCCACTTGGCTGGTGGAGTCAACCATTTGACTATTTCCACGAACATCAAGGAGTTTAAAAAGTAATCCGCCTAATTAGGACCTTAGGCATGTTTTTGTGCCAGGCGCATATAGTAGACGATGACACCGAAAATTCCTACAAGGAAGACGATCATGAATAAGGTGCCAAGCCCGCCGGTTCCTCCGGTGGCCAAATCCACCATTCTCCAAAGGATATAGAACATCAGACCAAAAATCACCACATTTAGGCTTTGCATCATTTCGCGGGCTAGCTCTACTTGTTTTCTCGCATTATCTTCCGTAAGCTTTACGGGGAAATTGTAAGTTTTGGGCTTGAGGGTTCCAATAAAGTGCATCATCATGAATAGAAAGGCACATACTCCCGGTATGAAAAATAAGATATTCTTGGTACCCCAACCATCTGCCTCTCCTTTGGCGTTGAAGTGAATTGGAATTTCGTTCGGTAGACTGGTGAAGTTGGTTATGCAATAAACCACCATTACAGCAAGTATAACCAAACTGAGTGTTTTTAACTGTTTTTCCAAGGGTGTGGCAGGAGGCGCAACTTCTCTATAGTCTGTCATGGTATATTAGTTTTACTTACAAATTTTGTGTCTCTGAATCACGATAACGGCTCGACCAGAAGCGCTGCTTCTATTAGGGACAGTGCATCAGCTAACAGGAGAACTGTCTCTCATGGGGACCCCACAAGAATTCTGATCTAAAGTGTTTTTGACTATGATATTTAGAAGGATAATAACTCTCGGAGCTTCGTGGATTGCCGTCGGGAAATTTCCACTTCCTCGCCATTGATCAATGTGACCTTTAAGCGACCGTTTAACCAAGGATCAAGTTTTGCAATCCATTTAAGGTTGATGATCTGCTGACGATTGGCTCTGAAAAATTGTTGAGGGTCTAATCGGCTTTCCAGTTGGTTGAGTGACTTCAAGATCAAGGGTTTGTTGTTCTCAAAGTAAATACGGGTATAATTTCCATGGATTTCCATCAGCCGGATTTCTGCTAGTTTCACAATCCAGCACTTTTCACCATCCTTAACAAAGATTTGATGGCTTTCACTTTTCAAGACGGAAGAGGCTTCAGGCTTTTCTTGTCTTTCCTCCAGTCGTTTGATGGTCAATGCCAGTCGGTCTGGATGAATGGGCTTCAAGAGATAATCTAGTGTGTTGAATTCAAAAGACTTCACTGCATATTCATCATAGGCTGTGGTAAAGACGATCAAGGGAACCCAATCCAATTGTTCAAGCATTTCAAATCCACCCATTCCGGGCATTTGGATATCCAAGAACAATAATTCGGGAGCTAATGCAGGGATTAAGTCCAAGGCTTCTTTACCATTAGCGGCCTCTCCTACAATTTCAATTTGCGGATGATCTCGCAGTAGCGTTTTTAGTTCATTTCTAGCTAAGCGAGAATCTTCAACAATCATTGCTCTCATACTACTCGATTTCTCTTTTGGATTAGGAGGTCAAAGGTAAATTGACCTTGGCCTCTACCATTCCGGATTCTTCAGTTAGACTGAAATGAGCTTCTCCATTATAGAGAAGTGCTATTCGGTCTTTGATATTCTGGACACCCACCCCTGCGGACGCTCTGGAGTCTTCTACCGTAGTGGCAAGTGTTCCTGTATTCTTGACGGATATGCTTAATTTTTCTTGAGCTTTTCTTATGCTTAACTGTATGATTCCTCCTTCGGCCTGTTGACTTATTCCATGCTTTATGGCGTTCTCTATCATGAGTTGGATCAGCATTGGTGGTACCTTAACTTCTTGGAGCTCCTCTTCGATCTCCATCTGGAACTGTAGTTTATCTTCGAACTGGATGCTGTGTAACGCCATGAAATAATCTATCGTTTCTAAATCTGTCTTAAGAGAAACCCGCTCATGTTGCGTTTCCGCTAGCGAATAGCGCAGAAGATCCGATAAGTGGGTCAGCATTAACCTAGCTTTATGTCCATCCTCTAAGATCAAGGCCCGAATGTTATTCAGCGCATTGAACATAAAATGAGGATTAATCTGCGTGCGTAGGCCCGCTAATTGTGCTTCTTTGAGCGTAGCCTCCAGTTTCCATTTTTCCACTTCTGCTTGCGTATACCGACGGAAGAAGTGATAGGAAAAATAAAGGGCAGTCCAAATGGCGATAATCAACAGTCCGGAAATTGTTCCGTTAAGAAAAAGTATCCAGAGCGGAACGCGTTGACCTTCCAGGTAATAGATCCCATAGTAGGCTACCAAAGCACTTATCGCCATCCAGATACAAGACACGATTAGCGTTCCCAAGAGTGCCGGTAGAACGAGTTGAGACAAACTGTAGTCTTTCCAACCCGCCTTATGGATGTAGCGTCGATAGCCAAGTGTAATCAAGAAGCCCCATAGTCCCACCAAGGAGTTGATCAAGGCGACGGACTTACTGCCGCTAAAATACCCATTCACTCCTCCGTTGACTATTGTAAAAATTAGCCAACCGAGGATGTGAAGCGTCCAGAACAATCTTGTCTTGGTGGTTTTGGGCATCTTTACTTATTTCAACTGGGTTTGAAGCCAGTTGCTGATGGTGTTTAGTGCAGTAGGGGAAAAGGTTTCTGTCAATTTCCCATACTCAGTAGGAGATCCTGTTTCACTCGCCTGAAATAGGTGATTAAGATTGGCAAGAGACTTAATTTCATAGTTTTTGTTGCCTGCTTTCTTGAGTGCTTTTTCAATGGCAGGTAAGTTTTGTTCTGCATCAACTTGGAGATCTTTAGATCCGTTAATAGCCAATACCGGACAACTAACTTTTTCCAGGGAGCTAGCTGGGTCGTATTTGAGGAAGAAGCGGAACCAAGGGGAAGAAATTTGTTGGAAGGTTTGATCAAATTGTCCCATTGAGGCTTCTAAAGCAGCCTTGTCTGTATCAGAGAGTCGTTTTTTCTCTTCTTCCATGTATTTCTTGATCTCTTCCTTTGCCTTAGGAAGATCGTCCTCATGTTGGCCTAGTAGTTCAAAAGTTCTTTTGTTCAGCTTACGGTTTAAGGCTATTACATTAGCCGGGACCATACTAGCTTTGGCGATTAACTCTTGTTGTAGAAGCAGTATTTCCGTACCAGATACTCCGGGCCCTGCCAACAATACGATAAAAGCTACATCTTTGGATTGGGCAGCTACCATTGGTGCAATTAATCCTCCTTCGCTATGTCCCATTAGGCCAATCTTACTGGCATCGATGTCCTTTCTCTTTTTTAGGTAGGCAACAGCAGCTTCCGCATCCGTAGCGAAATCCGCTGAGGTGGCTGTAGCAAAATTTCCGGTGGATTCGGCTACTCCGCGATCATCAAATCGTAGTACAGCAATTCCTTGACGAGTGAGGTGGTCAGCTAGAACTAAGAATGGCTTATGACCTAGAAGTTCCTCATCTCGATTCTGTGGTCCAGAGCCACTGATCAATACTACGGCTGGATGAGGGCCAGTAGTATTTGGGAGTGTTAGTGTTCCTGCCAGGGTTACACCTTCTGCTTTTGCATTATCATATTTCACGGCCTCTTCCTTATAGGGATAGGGCTTCTTAGGCTCTTGTGGCCGTTCTAATTTAGCCGGTTCGCCTTTTGCTTTCGTTAGGTTTAAAGGTAGGGTAGCTGGTCCTTGTTTGAATACGCCTTTCATATTAGCGCCATCTGGGTCTAGGGCACCTTCATAGGTCATTCCAAGTTGTGTAGCAGTGATGGTTAGTTTCCCATCTTTGAAAGTGGTGGAATTGGTCGCAAGGCCCATGGCGCCTTGGTCAGGAGAGTCCATTGTAGAAGTATAACCGTCACCATCGGCAGTGACATGAAACACGATTTTGAGTTTCATTCCAGGGGCTTCCAATGTGCCCTCCCAGTCCCCTACGGGAGATTGAGCTGAACTCATGTATCCTAATCCCAGGCAGACCATTAAAACAGTGATAACTTTCATGCTTGTTTGTTTTTTCAACAAGATAGTTGTTTTAAAAAGGAGGGGAAAGGAAATTGTGAGGAGCGGTCAACAGAGCGGACGAGTGGTAAAAAGAAAAACCTCAAGGCTGATCGATGATCAAGCTTGAGGTTTTCAGCGGAAGTGGGAAAACCTATTCTATTCAGAGCGTAGAGAATGAATAGGAGTAGCTAAGGCTGCTTTGACGGCATGTATACTGATGGTCAAGGTAGCAATGAGGATAGCACCAAACGCTGCCAAGCCAAAGACCCACCAGTCTATTTGAGTACGGTAGGCGAAGCTAGCTAACCAACCTGACATGATCTCCCACGTCAATGGTAGTGCTAAGGCAATGGCTATCGTTACCAATAACAATAGCTCCTTACTCAATAAAAAACTAATGGAGGCTACCGAAGCTCCGAGCACCTTGCGGATCCCAATTTCCTTGGTTCGTCGCTGTGCTGAAAAGGCTACCAAACCAAATAGCCCAAGACAACCTACGAGAATGGCAATTAGCGTAAAGTAAGATACAATCTTGGCCGTAAGCTGATCTGCATTATAGTTTTGTTGGAAGTCCGCCTTTAAGAAGCTGTATTGGAATGGAGTGGCTGGATTGATTTGATTCCAGCTGTCTCTAAGCTCCTGCAAGCCACTGCTGATCTGCTTGCCATCAATTCTTGCGATGAGATAGCTTTGTGATTCATTACGATCTAGGAGAAATGCATAAGGTTTAATTTCTTGATGTAGATCTTCAAAGTGAAAATCTTTAATCAAACCGATGATTTCATAAGTTATGGTTTGACCTTGAAAATCAAAGTTGAGCTTTTGGCCAATGGCTTGCGCTTGCGCAATACCGCAGGCTCGTAAGGTAGCTTCATTAACTACAATCCTATTGGCTGTGTCGGCTTTGAAGGCTGGCGAGAATAAGCGCCCGGCCAATAACTCATATTCCATGAGCTTCAATAATTCCGGAGAAACCTGATTGGTCTGTACACTTTGTATCTCATTTACTTTTTGATCTGGTCGATAGAGAGATACGGAAGTAGGATTATCTATCCCTGGATAAAATTGTGTTCCGGCCGCACCCAAAATGTGAGGGGATCGGATTAATTCATTTTTTAAGGTCTGGAAATTTCTCCCTGCTTCTGCACTTCGGATGGGAATGACTACCTGCTGATCAGCCTGAAAGCCTAAAGGTTTTTCTTGAAGAAACTTCATCTGCTGCTGGATAATCAAGGTCGCGGTGATCAAGCCCACTGCGATTACGAACTGAAAGACAACAGACCCTCTCCGCAGTTGCACAAGACCTTTGCTTCTCGTTGCTTTGTCCGAAATAGCTTGAAAGGGCTTGAAAATGGCGAGATAAAAAGCCGGATAACTACCCGCTACAAGCCCAGTAAAGACAATAAGCCCAAACAAACCCAATAAAATCTTCGGTTGCAAGAGCGAAACAATATCCAAATTCTTCCCCGTGAGCTCATTGAAAGCAGGAAGTAGGATCAGCACTAGCGCTAGCCCCAGAAGCATAGCCCCGAAACTCATAACTAAGGATTCACTTAAAAACTGTCGGACAAGATTTCCTTTGCGCGCACCAAAGGTTTTGCGAATACCTACCTCGGTAGCACGACGTGTAGCTTGCGCCGTCGACAAGTTCATGAAGTTGACGCAGGCGATGAAGAGAGTTAATAGGCCAATGCTAGCCAATACGTACAGGTAGGATCGGCTGTTGGTAGCACTAACGACCGTATCTATCTCATCATGGAGGTGGATTTGATCCACAGCGAGTAAGGAAAGGGTTTTATCAAAGCCAGCTGCCTGAAGATCAGCCCGCGCATAGTTCGTCATAAACGCTTCCATCTTGTTATTGAGCTGAGCGGCAGAGGTGTTGTCCTTCACCTTTACGTAAGTATACAAGATGTTATTGGATGAGAAGTTCTGAGGTTGTGTTTGAATGAAATAACCGATCCATCCAGCCTCTAATGGAAGGAAGAGATGAGCGTCAATATGTGATCTATGATTTTCCGATTTGAAGACCCCTGTCACTTCGAAAGATTGGTCAAAGCCACTTGTGCCACCAATTTTGATCTGCTGTTGTAATGCCGATTTTGCTCCAAATAACTTTTGTGCAAGCTGTTCTGAAATGACTACACTATTCGGTTTTTCTAAGAGCTGGCCTTCAGCTAATTGCTCCTTAAATTCATAGGTGAAGAGTTCAAAGAAGTTGGGATCAACATGATAAGCTTTAGGTTCGTAGAAAAGCTTTGGAGGGCCCGCAGCCGGGTCCACCTGTAATAAAGCTTCGTTATCTATGAAGTTTACCCAGAGTCGGGTGCTGGCCTCCACTTCTGGGAACTCGTCGGCCAAGGCTTGCCGATATGGGGCAGAAAGCTTGGGATAGGGCTCTGATTTTCCATTGTTGGTAAGGACCTTGCTGTTTACCAAGAATAGCTTATCCGCATCTTCATGATGTTGATCAAAACTAGATTCACTTACGATATAAAGAAGTAATAAAAGACAGCAGCTAAGGCTTATTGCGAGACCTCCTAGGTTGATGATACTAAAAGACCTATTCTTCCTGAGATTTCTCCAAGCTATTTTGAAATAGTGTTGATACATGTCAATGGCAGTTGTGGCCGCGGGGAAACGCGGCGTTCTAACAATTCCTCTTCGAAAAAGTGATAGGGCATCTTTGATGAATTTCCACCGTGCCTGCTGTGGACCAATCCGCGTGAGGTTCCTTTCAAACCGCTCATGTAGATCTCCCTCGAGGTCTTCTACAAACTCCGGGTTACAATACCAGCGAAAGAATCTTAAGGCCCACGACGGTGGTGATGGAGGACGATTATTCACTCTTGATTACATTTACGGGGTTCATCAAAGCAGCACGTAAGGCTTGGAAGACTACCGTTGTCAATGCGATAACCATCGAAAGTATTCCAACCACCGCAAAGACCCACCAGGATAGATCTGTTCGATAACTAAATTCTTCGAGCCAGCTGTTCATTAAAAAGTAGCTAATGGGAGTAGCTATGATGAAAGAAATTAGAACTAGTTTGATGAATTCTCTTGAGAGCATTTGGCAGAGCCTCAGGATAGATGCGCCTAAGACTTTCCGAATTCCAATTTCCTTTTTGCGCCTTTCAGCAACATAAGCTGCTAAGCCAAAAAGACCCAGACAGGAAATGAAAATGGCCAGTATGGCGAAGAAGGAAGCTAGTTTGCCAATCCGTTCATCATCATCGAATTTCCGGGCGTAGGACTCATCTGCAAAGGTGTACTCGAAGCTATTAGCGGGATCATACTTTTTAAAAATGGCTTCAATCGTAGTCAATGCTTCATGTGGAGGACTATCTGCCTTCAATTTGATATTTATATAATTCAGCCAGGTCTCATGTAGCATGAATAAAGTCTGGCGCACTGGGGCATAGGGTGATTGTGTAACTAAGTTTTTCACAACCCCTACTACCTTGTGTACGTCATCTCCTCGACGCATTACCATACCGATAGGGTCGTCGACACCCATGTATTCTACTGCTGCCTCATTGAGAATAAAGCCGGTACTATCGCTGGCAAAATCACGCGAAAAATCCCTACCCGCAATGATCTCCCAATCTACCATATCTCCAAACTCATAAGTGACGCGCAAGGAAGTAAAGTCATTGCTAGCATTTGGGTCTTTTCCTGGCCAGTCAAATCCGCCATTGGTGACACCCGTGGATGTTATAGGAGAGTCTGTTCCCGCCATTTCTTCAACCATGCCGGTATTTAGCAAATCTGCCCGGAGGGTTTGCAAGTGTTTGATGATGGCTTCGTCTTTGATGGGTACGCGGATGAGGTTGTCTCTATTATATCCTATTGGACGATCTTTCGCATGTTGAATCTGACGGAAAATGAAAATCGTTCCGATAATAAGACTTATGGATACGGTGAATTGAACTACAACTAAGGCTTTACGTGGTAAGCTGGCCAAGCGACCTGCCCTGAAGGTTCCTTTTAAGATTTTGACAGGTTTAAAGGCGGACAGGTATAGGGAGGGATAGCTTCCTGCAATTAAGCCCGTGAGTAAGGCAAAACCAATGCCCAACAACCAGAAAACTGGGTTGCTCCAGGGGAGCTGTAGTTCTTTATCGGCGATTTCGTTAAAGGTGGGTAAGAGGATATAAGCTAAGCCAATGGAAATGACAAAGGCGAGTAATGTAATGAGTAATGATTCACTGAAAAACTGACTGATGAGTTGGCTTCGGATCGACCCTAGGGTTTTTCGGATACCTACCTCTTTGGCTCTTTCCTCGGACCTTGCTGTACTTAGATTCATGAAGTTGATGCAAGCCAATAGTAAGACAAAAACAGCTATGATCCCGAATAACCAAACATATTCTATTCTACCCCCAGCATTTCTCCCATTTTCGAACTCTCCCCTCAGATACCAATCCTTCATAGGATGTAGGAAAATAGCGGGCTGATTTCTTTCGGCATAGTCCTTCTCAATGTTGTCGTATTTGGCATTCTTGATGGCCAATGAGGCTTCCTCCATACTGACATTTTTAGCTACTTGCACAAAGACATTGAACCAACTATTCCCCCAACCTGTGCGCTCTTCCAAGTTGGCATTTTGGAAATATCTTTCCCAGGGTACAATGAAAAACAAGTTCTGAAACTCTGAATTCTTAGGTAAATCTTCGTACACGCCTTTAACCGTAACCGCTAAGTCCTGCCCTAAAATGAGTGGCTTATCCATAGGGTCTTCCTCGCCAAATATCGATTCTGCCAAGGACGCTGCTAAAAAGATAGCGTTGGGGTCTTCCATGCTCTCTTGGCTTCCTTTTAGCAGGTTGATAGACAGCATGTCAATGATATCTGGCCCGAAATAACTACCTCTTTGCTTAACTTTCTTGTCTTGATAGGTGATGGAGTGTGTCCAGGTACCCGGAGTTGTTACAATGCCATCAAAGAGGTGACCGTAACTCTTGCGCAATTCAGGCTCTAGCTGCCTAGCTTGATTAAACCAGGTTTCAATTTTCCCGTTCAGATTCTGGTTCTGCATAGCCAAGGCAAGACGATCCTGATTGGGGTATTGCTTATTGAAAGAAAGTTCATCATGTATCCAAAGGCCAATCAGCATGGGGATCAACATCCCTGCCGCCAGCCCTCCGATATTGATCGAAGAGAAGAATTTATTCTTGAAGAGATTTCTCCAGGCAATTTTTAAGTGATTTCTAAACATAAAAACAGTATTTATGAAAGGGTGATTTATCCTTAGAGGTCGAATAATCCCTGGCCGGAAAAGGGCTAATACGTCTTTGACTAATGCCCATCTAGCTTCGCGCATACCTTCAGCCAATCTTTTTCGGTCAAACCGTTCATGTAGATCCCCCTCCAGGTCTTCCACATAATCTGGATGGCAATACCAACGAAAGAAGATCAATGCCCAGTGAGATGGCTGTCGTTGTCGTGGATCATTCATCTTTTAAGGCTTGAATAAGGTTTGTCTTGGCGGCTTTTAGCGTTTGAATACCTACTGTACTCCATGCGATCAGCAACAGCAACAGTCCTGCGCCCAAGAAATACCAAGGCTGAATCTCAATATGGTAGGCGAAGGATTGGAGCCAGTACTGACTTAGTAAATAGCTGATGGGAATGCCGATCAAAAGGGCTAGTAGGACGGTAAGCGTAAAATCTTTGGACAGCAATTGGACAATGGAAGCTGCACTTGCACCTAATATTTTCCGAATCGAAATCTCCTTGGCTCTTCTTTCAGCTGTGAAAGCTGCCAACCCAAACAGGCCTAAACAAGAGATGATAATGGCTAAGGCTGCAAAGTATCGAGATAAAAGAGAGATCCGCTCTTCGGATGCATATAGTCGTTGATAGTCATCATCTAGGAATCGATACTCAAAGGCGAGCCCTTCATTAAACGCATGGTAGGTTTCTTCAATAGCTCTTATTGTCGCCTTTGGGGAACCCGGTTTTAGCTTGACCAATATATTCTCATTGTTTGGAGAAAATCGAATCATGCAGGGTTTAACCTTCTCGTAGAGGGACTCGAAATGGAAATCCTTAGCGACTCCGATAATTTCTCTCGGTTCTCCCCAAAGCATGATTTTTTGACCAATCGGCTCCTTCAAACCCATTGCTTTAACGGCCGCTTCATTGAATATGATTTTGTTCTGTTCGGTAGCGAAATCTGGAGTAAACGTTCGTCCTTCGACCAACTGGATCTCCATCAGTTCCATCAAGCCGTAATCCACTTCCAAGTTCCCAAATTCGATACGTTGACCTTCCCCCTGGCCTTCCCATTGCACGCCGGAGGTGCTTCCAAAATCTCCTGTCAGGTCATGTCGGAAGGTGGTTACTGCTTCGATCTCCGGCAGGGCTTCTAAACTGTTCTTAAAGGCGGGGAATTGGTTTCTTAGGTTGCCATCCTGTTTTAAGGTGAGGATTCGTTCGTTGTTGTAGCCGAGGTTTTTGTTTTGGATAAATTCGATTTGCTGGTACACTAACATGACAGCAATGATGAGTACCAGAGAAATCGTGAATTGAAAAACGACTAAGCCTTTTCTCATCCAATATTCGCGAAGTCCGCGGGTGAGCTTCCCTTTAAAGATTTTTGCAGGTTGGAACTTTGACAAGTAAAGAGCGGGGTAACTACCTGCCAGTAAGCCCGTAAATGCTATAATGGCGATTAAGCCAATAAGTATGGTTGGTGTAGGCCTAAACGCGATTTCTTTTCCAGTAATACCATTGAATTGAGGGAGCAGGGTGTAAACCAAGATTACGGCTACTATAGCTGCTAGAAGGGTTATGAGCAAGGCCTCCGTCAGATACTGTGATATTAAGGAGCTGCGCTGTGCTCCTATTACTTTTTTTACGCCGATTTCCTTTGCTCTATGAATGGCCTTAGCTGTGGATAAGTTCATGAAGTTGATGCAGGCAATCAGTAATAGAAAGAAGGCAATTGTGGCAAAGAGTTTAACATAGCCGATCCGTCCTCCGGCTGGCCTACCATTCTCATATCGATTGAATAGATATCTATCTGAGAAAGGCTGTACAAAGGCGGTTCCGGTGAATATATAGTTCGGGTCCTCTACACTGGCACTAACCTTCTCCTGCAGATAGGTGCTGATTTTGTCGTTCAGCGCTTCGATTTCAACACCCGGCTTTAAAAGGGTATAGGTATAAGGGTCACTATTGGCCCAAGTGCGAAGATGTTGCGAATGCTCCGCTAGACTAGGGTAGGAGAGGAGTAAATCAAATTGCAAGGTAGATTGAGCAGGGATATCGTCAAATACTCCAGTAACGGTGAACGGAATAGTTACATCTTCTCGAAACCACTCAATGGTCTGCCCTATGGCCTCTTCGGGACTAGGAAAAAGCTGGTTAGCCAGTTTTTTTGAAATGACTACTGCATCTTTGTTTTTTAATACCCATTCCGGGTCTCCTACTTCTAGTGGGAAAGAAAAAAACTCGAAAAACTCAGGATCTACATACAGCTCACTGGCTTTGGCTTGGTTTTCCGCTGTTGATATTACTCCTTTATTCCCAGCACTCCCAAGTGGAGGGCAAACTGAAATCGCATTTTCTACTTCAGGGAATTCCTCTCGTAAGGCTTGTGCCAATGGTCCCGGTTGGTATTCCGTGGTTTCAAAACCACCTGCTATAGGGTAGTTTTGCATGACCTGATACAGTCGTTGGTCCTTGGCGTGAAAGCGATCTATCTGGTATTCATCTTGAATCCATAAGAAGATGAAGATGGCACAAGCTAAGCCAGAAGCAAGACCAATAATATTTATGAGGAAGGTGTTAGGGGATCGTCGATATTGACGATAGGTCAGTAAAAGATGGTGACGTAACATAACAGTAGGGTTGAGAAAAGATTTTGGGCAGAGGGACCGAATTATTCCTGGCCGAAAGAGGGAAAGTACATCCTTAGCAAAGTACCATTTGGCTAATCCGGGCCTTTTTGATGCCCTTCTTCTTTCAAATCGTTCGTAGAGGTCGCCCTCCAGATCTTCGGCGAAGTCGGGATTGCAATACCATCTGAAGAATTGCAGCAAGAGCTTAGGTGGGTGATTGGACTGATTATTTTTCATGCTAGTCGCCGAAAGCAATGTTAGGGATAGAATTCCAAAGGTCTAGTCGTTGATCCTTGGTGATTTCCAGGGCTTTGCGCCCCAGGTTGGTGACGGTGAAGAACCGCTTCCGTTTTCCTCCACGGACCTTTGTAACTTCTCCCAGTTCCGAAGCGAGATATCCCTTCTTCTCCAGTCGGCGAAGAACAGTCTGCAGGGATCCAATACTAACTGTACGATCTAAGCGCCTTTCCATCTCATCTATGATGGCGATCCCATAGGCTTCCCCGTAGAGAACAGCAACTGTGAGCAGCACGAGTTCTTCGAATTCGCCTAATCTATGTTTACTCATTCTTGCAATATTTATCTTAAATGTAGTTTTAATAAAGCTGAACGCCAAATTATTTTACCCTAATTTGTAGTTTTTATCAGAAAATGGCCTTTATTTGCCGCTTGGACATTGCCACTAAGCCTTTTCCTGGCTAGCAAATACGCTGAATAATTCTTTTACCGCTTATAAAAAATGTAGTCGGAGCCAGGAGGAATAATCTTGTTCTGACGCAATAGGAGCGCGATTTGTGATCGATGATGTGTGCTGTGGTTGATCACATGGAAGTAGATATCTTGTAAAGAATTACTGAAGGATTGTCCTTTGGAGTTTTGGTAAGTGATGGTGCTGTCGAGTGTTCGATTGGCTGGATCTGCGTTGAGATAGGTCAGCGTTCTTTGATGTAGCTGTTCATTTAGTTCAAACCACTGATCCGGTTGATGGGATTGCCAAACGCCAAAGTTAGGCCCTTCCAATTGGATTCGATTCAACCAGATTTGATGTGCATTGAAAATGTGGTCAATAAAACTAATGGCCTTTTCGGGAGTGGTTTCCAGGCTGGTGAGAAGCTTTATGAATTGTCCGTTAGCATGTTTATTGTAATCAAAGAGTTCCTGGAAAAGGTGTGCACTGGACATGAGAGACAGGTGTTGTTGTTAAAGAATTGAATTTTTCAAAGGCTTAACAAAGTGTGCTTATTATAGAATAAACAACACAAAAGCCCTGACTGATTAGTCAAGGCTTTCGTTTTCTATAAGTTTTACCTAGAAAGAAAGATTAACCTCTTCCGTGGCATTGTTTATACTTCTTACCACTCCCACAAGGGCAAGGATCATTTCGCCCCACTTTCTTATCTACTCTCTTAAAAGTGGTCGGTTTTGATCTATTTTGACTTACCCCCTCTGCCGCAGCTCTAGCCGCTTCTTCTTCACCTGTGCGGTGGGTTCTCATCTTACTGGTATCCGTTTTCTGCTCTTTAGCTTGTTCCACACCACGGTTATCTTGCAAGGATCCTTTGGCGAGGTAAGCAGTAACGCTTTGATTAATGACAAAGATGAGTTCCTCAAACAAGTTGAAGGCTTCCATCTTGTACACCACTAATGGATCTTTCTGTTCGAAAGAGGCCGCTTGCACGGATTCTTTCAATTCGTCCATCGAGCGCAAGTGTTCTTTCCATTTTTCGTCGATAATGGAAAGTGTAACTGCTTTTTCAATATCGCGAACCACTGATTTTCCACCACTTTTGACGGCCGCTTCGATGTCGGCCGTAACAGCTAATGGATGGGAACTACCATCAGTGAATGGTAGAAGAATTCGCTTATAACGATGGAACTGCTTTTCGTATACATCCTTAATGGCTGGCATCAAGGCATCAGTGATCTGGCTAAATTTCTGATCGTAAAATTCATTAAATTGTACGTAGAAATCATTGGTCAGATCCTCCACACGGCCTTCATTGAAATCACTCGCCTCCATTTTAGGATCAAACCCAATCATACTCAACATTTCCCGGCGGAAAGATTCAACATCTCCATCTTGCTTATGAGAATAGACCAGACTTTCCAACAGAGAGTGGAACATATTGGCAAGATCCACCGTCAATCGATCGCCAGCCAAAGCATTCTTTCTCTTCTTGTAAATCGCTTCCCGCTGGATATTCATTACATCATCATACTCCAGCAGTCGCTTACGAATACCGAAGTTATTCTCCTCAACCTTCTTCTGTGCTCTTTCGATCGATTTGGTGACCATGGAGTGTTGGATCACTTCTCCTTCTTGGTGCCCCATTCTATCCATCAAGCCCGCTATTCGCTCCGACTGGAATAGACGCATGAGTCGATCCTCCAGGGACACATAGAACTGAGAACTACCAGGGTCTCCCTGACGACCAGAACGACCGCGAAGCTGCCTGTCAACCCGGCGAGAATCATGCCTTTCTGTACCAATAATAGCCAACCCGCCAGCATTCTTAACCTGATCGGAGATCTTGATATCCGTACCCCGACCGGCCATGTTGGTCGCGATCGTAACTTTACCAGGTTTACCCGCCTCAGCTACAATCTCGGCTTCTCGCTGGTGCTGTTTGGCGTTCAATACATTGTGATCGATGGCGCGTAAACGCAAGGTCCGACTTAGTCTTTCCGAAACATCAACTGAGGTAGTACCTACTAGGATAGGGCGACCAGCCTTACTTAATTTTACAATGTCTTCGATAACTGCGTTGAACTTCTCACGTTCTGTCTTATATACCAGGTCTTCCTGGTCATCTCTTTGGATTGGACGGTTTGTAGGAATCACTACAACATCCAATTTATAGATTTCCCAAAGTTCGCTAGCCTCCGTTTCGGCAGTACCAGTCATACCCGCAAGCTTGTGATACATGCGGAAGTAATTCTGCAAGGTCACGGTTGCGTATGTCTGCGTGATGTCTCCAACCTTCACATTTTCTTTCGCTTCCAGTGCTTGGTGAAGCCCATCAGAATAGCGGCGACCTTCCATCATACGGCCTGTCTGCTCATCTACAATCTTGACCTGACCATCAATTACAACATACTCATCATCTCTTTCAAATAGAGTGTAGGCTTTCAGCAATTGACTAATGGAGTGCAAACGCTTAGACTTAACTGCAAAATCTTGGGCGAGTTTATTCTTCGCTTCAGCTAACTCGCTACTTGAAAGCTCCTCATTACTATCAATTTCCATCATTCCAGTTGCAATATCTGGAAGGATAAAGAAATTGGTATCCTCGCTACCACGCGCCAAAAATTCAGAGCCTAGTTCCGTTAACTCTACATTTCTATTTTTCTCATCAATTGTAAATAGAAGCGGCTCATCTACCAGGTGCATATTCTTGGATTGCTCCTGCATGTAGAAGTTCTCAGCCTTCTGCAAGTTCACCTTGATTCCTTCTCCACTCAAAAACTTAATCAACGGACGATACTTGGGCAAGGCTCTGTAAGCACGAAGGAGGGCCATACCTGCCTCACCTTCTTGATAGCCTATTTTATCTTCTTTGAATAGTTGCTTGGCTTCTGTAAGGTATTGGGTAGCTAGTTTTCGCTGAGCAGCGATTAAGTTTTCTACTTTTGGCTTGAGGGCCAGGTATTCTTGATCTTCTGTACCTTTTGGAACAGGACCAGAAATGATCAAAGGTGTTCGAGCATCATCAATCAGAACTGAGTCAACCTCATCAATCATAGTAAAATGGTGTTTTCTTTGCACCATTTCATCTACTGATCTCACCATATTATCTCTCAGATAATCGAAACCGTATTCGTTGTTGGTTCCATAAGTGATATCTGACAAGTAAGCTTTCCTTCTTTCTTCTGAATGAGGACGATATTTATCTATACAGTCAACGGTTAGGAACAAGAATTCAAAGATAGGGCCTACCCATTCGCAGTCCCGTCGAGCCAAGTAATCATTCACGGTGATCACGTGCACGCCTTCTCCCGAAAGTCCATTAAGGTAAGCAGGAAGGGTAGCTACTAGGGTTTTACCTTCCCCTGTCGCCATCTCGGCAATCTTCCCATCATGTAGCACCATTCCACCGATGAGCTGTACATCATAGTGCAGCATATTCCAGGTAATCTCTCCACCTGCTGCGGTCCAGGAGTTTTTCCAGGAAGCGGTATTGCCCTGGATGCTGATGTAGCTTTTGTTAGCATTGGAAGCTAATTCTCGATCATGATCTGTGGCAGTAACTTCTATGGTTTCATTTTGACTGAAACGTCTAGCTGTTTCCTTTACCACAGCGAAAGCTTCCGGTAAGATTTCTTTGAGGATCACCTCTAAATGTTTATCTCGCTCCTCGAGTAACTCATCGATCTGTACGAAGAGGTTTTCCTTTTCGAGCAGATCTTCCTCATCAGCGGCCTGCTGTCGTATGTTAGCAATGTCTTCATTGATGCCGCTCAGGTGTTCTGCAATGGTTTCTCTAAACTGATACGTTTTATTGCGCAGTTCGTCATTGCTCAAACTCTGAAGGTCTTCGAAGATCTCATTGATTTCATGCACGATCGGCATGTAAGTCTTTACGTCCCTTTCGTACTTGGTTCCAAAGACCTTTTTCAGAGAGTTGGTGATCGATTTAAACATATATATCTTTAATTTCTTCTATTTCTTTTGATTGGTGCCGCAAAGATAAGCATAAGTATGGAGGCATGTCTATCTTTTACCGTAGGCTTGCGGCAAAATCATGGGCACAATTCATACCAATAGCCAGAAAGATGACATTTTGGCATTCAAAAACATAACAAACTGCTAAGATTACAGGTTTAGGAAAAGAGAGAACCATCCTTCCAGAGGTAAGGAATATTGGAAATTCATTACAAAGATAATACTTATAAGTAGCATGGAATCATACGATTGGACAGGGATCTTGCCCACTAGTTTAAAGTTTGGTGTTACCGGACTATTGTTATTCTTCTGTATAGCTTGTGGAGAGCGAGACGGGAAAAAGGATATTAGGGATTATTATTACCCTATTCGTCAGCTAGAGGATGGTTTGGTATATGAATATAGACCTGTCGGTAATGATTCCTTACCGCCCGTGTATTGGTATTACCGTTCTTTTATAGAAGAAGAAGGCGTTTTCTTAACAGCCACGTATTATGAACATGACCTTATTCCTCGTCAGTTAGCCAAGGAGGAAATGGTAAGCAATGGTGTGATTCAAAATGACCTTGCTTTATTTGTTACGGACTCCACTGGTCGACAACAACCACTGAATACAGAGGTGTTAGCAGGAAATGTATTTCCCTTTAAAGTGAGTGAGGAAGGTGGGGTGTTTCTTTATAAGATAAAGATTAGTTCGCCAGATGAACCTCATCTGGTTACAACACTGATCAAAAATCGTCGTTATACAGGAGACAGTACCTATGTGTTCAAGAAGAAGAAACTGCCAAGTGTTGAGTTTGAGGTAAAAGAGTTAGTAGAATTAGACGATAAAGAGCAAGGGGGAATGGAACCACAGTGGCAAGGCAGAGAAGTTTACGCGAAGAATTTAGGTCTTGTCTTCTATGAAAAACAACTAGGAGAAACTCCACTCACCTATGCCCTTTTTGACCGATACCCGATGACTGTGCTTGAGGAAAAATTCAAGCAATTAATGTCGAGGGAAAATACCTATGAACAAAATTAAACCCAATGAATCGTTTACTCATTATTGGTATCCTTTTAATGGTAATTGGGCCGGTATCTTTGCGTGCGCAGCTAGAAGCTCCGGCTTTGTTGTGTGTTAGTAATGATACACTTGTTTGGGATATCCCAACAGTGAGTTGCGCCAGCCCGGATGGCTACCGTATTTTAGCGAGTGAATCTGAATCCGGACCTTACAGCGAGCTTACCATCATTACAGATCTTACGCAAACCTCCTTTTTTCACGCCGATGCAGGGATTTCAACCTGGTTTTACTATATGGAGACTATTGCCAATTGCCCGGGAACGAATCCTGCACAGTCCGATACCTTGGATAATCGAAACCCAGAAGTGCCTCTGTTTAGGTATGTGAGTGTGGAAGATGGTCAAGTGGTAATGGAATGGGACGCCAGTCCTTCTCCAGAAGTAATTGCCTACGTAATTTCGCGCAATACAAATATGGGAACTAGCATTATTGACACGGTACCCGATGGCTTGATGTATACGGACTTGAATGCAAGCCCAGAAGTGGGAAAGGAAACTTACTTTGTGGTAGCCATTGATGCTTGCGGAAATGCTAGTCTTACGGCTCCTCTGCATGAAACGATCTTCTTGGAAACAAACGCACTAGATAGTTGCGAACAAGCTATTGAATTGTCTTGGAACCTCTACCAAAATTGGGATGGAGGTATCGCTGATCATACCATACTACTTAGTGAAAACGGTGGCGCTTTCAGCCCGATAGCTACGGTGGCTGGAAACGTGAATAGTTATGTTTTCGATCAGGCTAGGGGAGAGGTGCTTTATTGTTTTAAGGTAGTAGCGGGGCAGACTGGGACAGAAGTGACATCTAGTTCTAATGAAACTTGTACCAGCATATCTGTGGTAGATCCTGTTGATCAACTGAACTTGCTCAATGTCAGCTTAAACCCTAGCAATGAATTCATTGTAGACTGGCAAATCAACCCAAATGCTGAGATTTTTTCCGCTGATTTACAATCGGAAACGGAAGGGGTTTCAACCTTACAATCCTTGTTGGTAAACGGCACTTTTACTGCAGAGAATACCTTCTTTGACGTTCTGACTGATCCTGCTCAGAGCTTTTCCATTTTTTCAATTACGACAGAAGATCGATGTGGTGAATTGAGGAACTCCAATAGTGTTCAAACGATCTTTTTGACCGCTGAGGCCTCCACTGATGCAACTAACCAATTGCAGTGGTCACCTTATATCAATGGGCTACAGCAATCTTTGGAATACGAGATCTACCGTATTGTCGATGGGGTAGAAACCCTGGTCAGTGTAGAGTCTAGTGGGACGCTTTCTTTAAATGACCAGGTAAGTGTGGATGGGGCCTCTAGTCCAGAGGTTTGTTATTACGTATTGGCAAAAGCTCGGATCGAATTGCCAGGAGGAGAGCTGCGGAGTGTAATTTCCAGGTCGAATACGGTCTGTGTCATGCCGATAGCACCATTCTTTATTCCTAATGTATTTGCTCCAGAAGGGGTGAATCAAGTATTTCGACCAGCCTTGGCATTTGGGATGTTAGAAGAATACCAGCTAGATGTTTTCGACCGTTGGGGTGGCCATGTTTTTCTTAGTCGTGACATTGAGGTAGGCTGGGATGGTCGAAGCAATGGAGAACCCTTAGCCACCGGCGTTTACATTTATCGTATACAATGGCGACAATCCGGGGGTGAATTGAGAGAGGTAGCTGGAGATGTCATGCTCCTGAGGTAGGAGTGGGTTGATGATAGCAAAGATGGCAGCAATCTCGTATCTTTGCATGCTTAAAAGATTAGACGAAGAAGGAGAAAATTGAATTATGATGCTAGATCGGACGAAGGCACCCGAAATTCGGATGCCGGAAGATGTGCAACTTCCCCAATACCAGAAACATCGCTTAGATAACGGAATTCCTGTTTACGAAGTACATATGGGCACCCAAGAGGTGGTGAAGTTAGAATTGGTTTTTGATGCGGGTAGGCCCTTTGAGCATAAGCAATTGGTAGCAAGAGCTACGACGAGTTTGCTACGGGAAGGAACGGCAACATATTCTGGTTCAGAGATCGCAGAATTGTTTGATTTCTATGGATGTAGTCTAAGCCTACCCTTCAATCTAGATACAGGGAATGTGGTGATCTACAGCTTAAGTAGATATTTAGATCAGGTATTACCCATATTAACGGATATCTTGGAAAACCCCTCCTTTTCCAATAGTGAATTGAAGTCCTTTGTGCAGCGTAAGCAGCAGTTATTGAGGGAGGACCTTACCAAGAATGAAGTGGTAGCTTATCGAACCATCACGGAACTTATTTTTGGATCTAAGCATCCTTATGGCTACAACAGCGTAGAAGAGACCTATGCAGCTTTGCAAAGGGAGGATCTACAACATCATTTTGATCGGACCTTTACCGCTGACAATTGTACCATCTTTTTAAGTGGTAAAACCACCCCCGCCCATATTCAGTCCCTGAACAAGTATATTGGTAGATTAAGTAGGAGAGGAGGAAAAGTTAGTACCAAGTTCCCATCACTGCCGAACGCTACTGAGGCACATTTCTTGGAACGACCGGAGACGATTCAAACCGCTCTCCGGATGGGCCGGAAACTATTTAATCGACAGCATGAGGACTACTGTGGAATGTTTGTGCTAAACGCCTTGTTAGGGGGGTACTTTGGCTCCAGGTTGATGGCTAACATTCGGGAGGACAAGGGGTATACCTATCACATTTTTTCGCAATTGGATGTGATGAAATTTGATGGATATTTATATATTGGTACAGAGGTAGGTAATGAATTTGTTGCAGCAACGCGAGATGAAATATTTAAAGAGCTTGCTTTGTTGAGGAACAAAGCTGTTTCTGAACAGGAATTGGAGATGGTTAAGAATTATCTGATTGGAACTTACTTGACCATGATCGATGGACCCTTTCAGGCAAGTGAATTGATCAAGACCATCGTGTTAGAGGATTTGCCAGAAGATTTCTTCTCAAAACTAGTCCAGACAACCCGAAAAATAACAGCTAAACAACTACAGGAATTAGCTAATAAATATTTACAGGAAGGCGATATTTGGCAGGTCAGTGTAGGTGCACCGATGAAAAACTAAGGATTTCCTATAACGCCCTGTTTTTCTTGAGAATATCCTTTCTTTTTACGTAAAATTTGCGTTGCTTTGCGCCAAAGAAAACTTCACCTCAGACACGCTTTAACAGAAACACTAAACTAAAAGTGCATGTTTGGCGGTCGCGCCGAAGGCTTAAGAATGCCTTTTTATTGAAAAATAAATTCTTTGATCGCCGTTAAAGACCTCCAAACAGGTACAAAGGAGAAACAGATTTAATGAAATTATTCAGTTTTTTCAAGCAGGAATTAGCAATAGATTTGGGTACTGCCAATACGCTAATTATCCAGGATGGCAATGTAGTCGTGGATGAACCTTCCATTGTCGCTATTAATCGGCGCACAATGGAGACGATTGCTGTGGGTAATAAGGCGATGCAGATGCACGAAAAAACACACGAATCGATAAAGACGATTCGGCCTCTGAAGGATGGTGTAATCGCCGACTTTCAAGCGGCTGAAAGTATGATTGAGGGAATGATCAAGATGATCGGAGCAAAACGCCGATTCTTCTCTCATTTGAAAATGGTGATTTGTATCCCTTCTGGGATTACAGAAGTGGAAAAACGTGCTGTTTTTGACTCTGCAGATCATGTAGATTCTAAAGAAACTTACCTCATACACGAACCGATGGCTGCGGCATTGGGTATAGGCCTAGATGTGGAAGAGCCAATCGGTAATATGATCATTGATATTGGAGGGGGAACTACCGAAATTGCAGTTATTGCCCTATCAGGTATCGTTTGTGATCAGTCCATACGTACTGCTGGTGACGAGTTCACGGCTGATATCATGAGTTACATGAAACGTCAGCACAACGTATTGATCGGTGAGCGTACCGCTGAGCAGATCAAGATTCATGTCGGTTCCGCCTTGCACGAATTGGAGACTCCCCCGGAAGATTACGCTGTTAATGGACGTGATTTGATGACAGGAATACCTAAGCAGATCAAAGTTTCATATAGTGAGATTGCACATTCCCTAGATAAATCAATTTCCAAAATTGAGGATGCTGTCTTACGTGCCTTAGAAACAACACCTCCTGAACTGGCTTCCGATATCTATCGCACAGGCCTCTACCTTACTGGTGGCGGTGCGCTCTTGAGAGGATTGGACAAGAGAATCTCTCAAAAGACCAAATTGGATGTTCATATTGCGGAAGACCCTTTACGAGCTGTTGTTCGTGGTACGGGTATCGCTTTGAAGAATACTGAACGCTTTTCTTTCTTGATCGATAGAAAGAGTGTATAGATAATTGCCAACCTGTAGATCAATAAAGGGTACGGTTCCATCACTTAGAGGATAATAACGGCAAAAGTATATGAGTAATCTGCTTCAAGCCTTTTCCAAACTTAGTGGATTTGCACTCTTCCTTCTCTTGGAGGTCATTTGCTTTGCTTTGATCATCCGCTTCAATAGTTATCAGCAACAAGTCGCCTTAAGTTCTGCCAACAAGTATATGGGGAACTTATCTGAAACAGCAGATGAGTTTGAAGATTATCTGCACTTGAACGAAGAAGTGGAGCGTCTGCGTGCGGAAGTTGCTCGTTTGCGTACACAAGAGGGGAATGCGATGTACCGAGATTTGGACACGACTTATGCTTCCTTTGATACGGTGGCGCAGCATTTTATCTATATAGATGCGGATGTTGTAAGTAAAACCTTTTTAGGAAGACGAAACTTCATCACCCTGAATCGAGGAAAGAAACATGGAGTAGAACCACATATGGGCGTAGTGGATGATCAGGGAATTGTTGGAGTAGTCCGGAGTGCTTCCAATTATCATTCTCGGGTTATGACAATTTTCCATCCCGATGCGAGAATCAGTGCCAAACTTAAGGGAACTGGTTTATTTGGTTCATTAACTTGGGATCCAGATGAACAGGACTATTTTCATATGATCCTGCAAGATATTCCTACACACCATACGCCTGACATTGGTGACACGGTGATGACCAGCGGGTATTCTATCCTATTCCCCCCAGATATAATGATCGGCAAGATCGATGATATCACGAAAAAACCGGGGGCATCTAGTCATTTTATACAAGTTAAGCTTACAAATGATCTAAGGGCTATTCGATATGCTTATGCGATCAAAAATTTAATGAAGAACGATTTATCCGAACTAGAGGAAGAGTAATATTATGGAGGGAATTGTCGCTAATGTACTTCGGTGTGTATTCTTCTATTTGCTGCAAGTTTTGTTCCTGAAGCGGCTTTCAACAGGTTGGGAAGGCTTCTTCTATTGGAATGTCCTATTCTATCCATTATTCATCCTGTTACTTCCCTTTCGAACGCCCCGTTCCTTATTGTTGTTAATTGCATTTGCCTTTGGATTATTAATCGATATGGCCTACGACTCTCCAGGTGTGCATGCGAGCGCCTTGGTGTTTACCGCTTATATGCGCGATGTGATCATTAAACTGGACTGGATGGTTCCTAGGGATGGGTATAAGATTACCTCAACTCCTACGATAAGAGACTTAGGGCTACCCTGGTTTCTTAGGTATTTGAGCATATTGCTGGCCTGCCATGTGGTCTTTTATTTTACTATGGAGGTTTTTGTTCCGGCTCAAATTCTGGAAATCTTGCAGAAGAGCTTTTTTACCTATATATTATCTATGGTCTTTATATTGATCTATATGTTGATCTTTAGACCTTCTCAATAGTAAGCTTTGACAAATTCGAATAATCATAGAGCCATCTATATTCGCTGGGTCTTTATAATTGGGGCCTTAATGCTGATCTTCAAAGCTGCACAGCTACAGCTATGGGATAGTTCTTTCCGTACTAAAGCTGATGCGGCCACAATAGGGGAGTACGTAATGTACCCTTCCAGGGGCTTAATATATGATCGAAATGATAGCTTACTGGTGAATAATGACTATATCTATGATTTGATGGTGACCTATAATCAGGTGGATCCGGAAATGGATACAGTCAAATTCTGCAATCTGTTAGGTATTACGAAGACTGAATTTACGAAGCGCTTGAATAAAAACTGGAGAGACGTCCGCTATTCTAAGTCGGTACCCTACGTTTTCCTAGATAAGATTTCAGTCGAAACGTATGCGCGCTTTCAAGAAACGCTGTATGAATTTCCAGGATTTTTTCCACAGGTAAGAAATGTTAGGGGCTATCCGCATGCTACCTCACCGCACTTACTTGGATATATTAGAGAGGTTAACCGCAAGGAGTTACAGATTAAGGAATTGGATGAAAAGAAAGGTAATGATTCCCTACAGGTGTATGCACTGGGAGATTATATTGGAGCCAGTGGCTTAGAGAAGCAATATGAAGAGCATTTAAGAGGTAAAAAGGGCTTGCGGTTGGTATTGAAGGATAATATGGGGCGAGAAGTAGGGGATTACAATGATCGCAATAGCGATATTCCTGCCGTTTCAGGTAGTAATTTGCATACTACCATCGATCTACGCCTACAGAAATATGGTGAGCGATTAATGTCCAATAAGATTGGCAGTATCGTAGCGATCGAACCGGAAACAGGCGAAATCCTCGCAATGGTGAGTACTCCTACCTACGACCCTAATGAGCTGACAATCAATAAAGATCGTGGTAGGACTTACGCCAAATTGCAAAAGGATTCTTTGAACCCACTCTTTAATCGCAGTCTCATGGCGCAGTATCCTCCAGGATCTCTATTTAAGCCCTTGGTGGCACTGGTGGCTTTGGAAGATACGCTAATTACCCCCAAGACGACAATTTCTTGTCAAGGAGGCTATTACGTGAATGGACAAAAGTTGACTGGCTGTCATTACCATGAAACTTGCACTTCCGTAGCATCTGCTATCCAACACTCTTGTAATGCCTATTTTGTCAATGTATTCCGCCGGATTGTTGATCAAGCAGGTGCGCAGCAACCTTCCTTAGGTTTGGATCATTTTAACGGATACCTGGAGGATTTTGGCTTGGGACATAAACTCGGGATTGACTTCCCAGGAGAGCAGGTTGGCAACTATCCCTCCTCCCAGTATTTTTCAGAAAAGGTTTATGCCAATGAATCCAACTGGAAATCTATTTGGATTCGTTCCTTGGGGATTGGCCAAGGGGAGCTCTTAATGACTAACTTGCAGATGGCAAATATGGCAGCCTTGATCGGGAATCGAGGTTTTTATGTTAAGCCACACTTGGTCAAGCGCATTGTACCTGAAGATAAACCTGCTATTGTATTCGATAACTCCGCCGAAAGGGTAGAACTAGAGATCAATAAAACGCATTTTGAAACAGTGATTGATGGAATGGCAAGAGTAGTTACCAGTGGTACAGCTACAAGTGCCTACATTCCGGATATCGTAGTTTGTGGAAAGACAGGTACTGCCGAGAATAATCAGCGTGATGGAAAAGATCATTCGATCTTCTTCGCCTTTGCGCCTAAGGACAAGCCTAAAATCGCCATAGCCGTTTACGTGGAAAATGGTACTTGGGGAGGAACTTACGCTGCCCCTATAGCCAGTTTGATGATCGAAAAGTATCTCCGAGAGAATGGAGAAATTGTAAGCCCTAACCGAAAGTGGTGGGAAAAACGAATGGTTGAAGCTGATTTGATTAGCACCATTCGACCATAGGCAGAGTTGCCCTAATCAAGGGCCTATAGATCAAAGGCTTCTGCTTCCTATTGCGTTTTCGTTTACCCACCTCTAAGCCCTTGTGGGAGCTTGATTCTGACTAGTGGAGCCGAGCGCTAGCCAGTTTCTTCCCTCATACCTAGTTTTTCCGACTCAAGATAATGCAGGCAAGAATTAGTGATATTTAGGCGTAAGCCTTTGATATCTAGTACAAATCATAGTCGCATTTCAGCTTAATAAAACCTAGTATTGTTAAGGCTATGTAAAGCATCTCTTGTAAAACACCAGAAAGGAACAATTTTATTTAGAACGCGTTCTACAATTGGATGGATGTAACTAAATTTGCGGCAATCCGATAAACAGGGTAGAGAAGCCTTGTGACTGGATATGAACGGAGCCTTTAATGATGAAAAACGTCAGTATGAATCTTCAGGAAGTCGTGTCTTTTTCAGCAGTAAATAGAAAAGAAGAAATCGAGGCCCTCTCGAATACCTATTTTGACTTATTGGTGATCGGTGGAGGGGCAACAGGATGTGGTATCGCCTTGGATGCGGCTTCGAGGGGTATGAGCGTTGCTTTGGTGGAGAAACGTGATTTTGCTTCAGGAACGAGTAGTAAGTCTACCAAGTTAATTCATGGTGGATTACGTTATCTAAAGCAATTTGATATTCCACTTGTGCGTGAAACGGGTACCGAACGTGCTGTCGTACATAAATTGGCTCCGCATCTCGTGTTACCTGAAAAGATGTTACTTCCACTAATCAAGGGCGGGACCTACGGAAAATGGGCAACCTCCTTTGGATTGTTAGTATATGATCTTCTGGCAGGGGTTGAAAGAGATGACCGAAGGAAGATGCTTTCTAAGAAGCAAGCCTTGAACCTTGAGCCCTTATTAGATGAAAAAAAACTCAAGGGCGGTGGGTTTTACGCTGAATATAGAACGGATGATGCTCGATTGACAATTGAGATGATTAAGCGGGCTGCGCAATTTGGTGCCAAGGCACTAAATTACTGCGAAGCAGTTGACTTCATCTATCAAGAGGATCAAATTACGGGTGTGCAATGTAAAGATACGCACTCAGGAGAGTCCTTTACCGTGAAGGCCCAAAAAGTAGTATCGGCTGGTGGCCCTTGGGTGGATCGCGTTAGAAAACTGAACGGTTCATTATCTGGGAAGCGATTACATCTGACCAAAGGCGTTCATATCGTAGTTCCCAAGGAAAAGCTCCCTCTCCAACATTCGGTCTATTTCGATGTTCCGGATGGTCGTATGATTTTTGCCATTCCAAGAGGAAAGGTAACTTATATCGGAACAACAGACACCACTTATAAAGGTCGACTCGACCGAATTGTAGTAACAAAAGCCGATGCAGACTATCTCTTAAATGCTGTTAATAATGCTTTCCCTTCGATTGATTTGACTATTGAGGACCTGATCTCCAATTGGGCCGGCCTCCGTCCACTGATCCATGAAGATGGAAAATCTCCCTCTGAATTATCTCGTAAGGATGAAATATTCCTTTCCCCATCTGGTCTAATCTCCATTGCAGGAGGCAAGCTTACGGGGTATCGCAAAATGGCACAGCGAATTGTAGATCTGGTTTCGGAGCAGTTGTCGAGCGTATCAGATAAAAGCTTTGGTCCCTGCCGCACTAAGGAAGTGCACTTGACGAATAAACCCTTTCCGAGTGCAAAAGCAGTTCAACACTATGTCCAGAAGCTGGAAAAGGAAATGAGTGATCGGGGTTTGGATTCCTATTATGGCTGGTATTTGGCAACAGTTTATGGCGACCAGAGTCAAGTCATCTTGGATAAGATGTCAGAATTTCAATCTGTTGATTCCGGCATCGCTTTGGCCAGAGCTGAGGCTTGGTTTACGACACACCATGAAATGGTCAATAGTGCGAGTGATTTCTTTGTACGAAGAACAGGTAGATTGTACTTTGATATCGGCAGTATTGCTGCGGTTAGAGCTACAATAATGCAAGATTTGCAGGACTATCTAAATTGGGATGCTGATCGCCGGCAAAAGGAGGAGGATATCCTAGATATGTTGCTTTTTGATGCCACTCATTATTACGATGAGGAGCTTTCTTAACGTTCCAGATGAAATTTTGACCAAAAAGGCAACTTCCCCCCTTATTTCCACGTATGTTTTCATAGAATACGAGTCATAGATCGATGATCTTTGGGGTTCAGTTATGTGTCCTTAGCCCTAAGATCAGTAATAAATACGCAAGATCTAAGCTCTAGAAAGACTGATAAACTGTCTAAGTAAGCATTTTTGGAACTTCCTGATACTAAATATTACGTCAAGGCTCAAAGAATTTAAAAAAATCCATATATTTACATTTATAAAAATTAGATATATTAATTAGCGATACATTGAACTTGACTTCCCCCCCCTTGTAAATACGATTTTTGCCCAAGCATTTTCATGAAATCTCCCTAATACAAAAGGCCAGAATGGTAGTCTATTGCCATTTCGATACCCCGGTCTATCCAGAGCTTCAGGTCAACTATATATCGACACCCCCCCTGTCCAATTAGGCACTAATGGTTTACCGTTAGTTCAGTCTACTATTTAGGTCCACAGATAAGATTTAGTACGATGATGGTACCCCTTGCCATCTATTTGTAATGCAAAACTATGAATAACACATTTTGGGCAATCTGCCTTCTATTTACATTGGGCGCTTGTCATAAGAGTAACGAATTTGAGAAGATACCCAAGAACGCAAGAGTTGATCTTTCAGGAGAACAGGAGCGATTGATGACGATGGACCCTCAGCTTAATGATGTTCCGAAAGACAGATTATACCGTGGAGTAAAACAAATGAAACAACAGATTGTACTAGCAAAAGATGGTCTCCAAGATGGCGTTGCCGCTATCGAATGGAAAGAACGTGGACCGGATCACATAGCCGGTCGCACTAGGGCTATTTTGTTGGATATAACGGATAATACCAGAAACACTTTGATCGCCGGAGGGGTCAGTGGAGGCCTCTGGCGAACTACCAATCTACAAGACAGTGCCATTACCTGGACTGCAATTGATGACTTCTGGGCAAACTTAATGGTCACCTGCATCGCCCAAGCTCCCAACGACCCTGCCAGGATTTATGTAGGGACGGGGGAAGGTTGGTTTAGAGAGGATGAGCGCATGAAGGGCTTTGGGATCTGGGCCAGCTCAGATGGTGGCCTGACCTTCGAACAACTTCCCATAACTCGATCTGAAGTCTTTTCCCATGTTTTAGATATTGTAGTAGATCAGCAAGGAGTAATCTTTGCGAGCACCCGCTTGAACGGGGTGATGCGGTCTGACGACCAAGGCCTAAGTTGGGTGCAGGTTTTGGGGCAAGGAGTGGGTACCGGTGCCACAAATAGAGCTGCTGATCTCGAAATTGGCCCTGACCAAAGCTTATATGCGAGCTTAGGTATCCATTCTAATGGAAGCCTTTGGAAGGCGGATTATAATCAACATGGAATAGATCGTGGCAGAAATGGGACTTGGCAAGAGATAACGCCCGCGCAAGGTGACTATAGCCGAATTGAGGTAGCGATTGCACCTTCCGATGCCAATCGTATCTACTTTTTGGCGCAAGGGCTCAATTCCAATGATTGCGAATACATGTTCCGCTCCGAAAACGGAGGGCGTGATTGGGCTTCGATGCCGATACCCAAGACTACCACTAGAAGGGTTTTTACCCGAGGGCAGGCTTGGCATAATCTTATTGCGGCAGTAGACCCTAATGATGCTGATCGTTTATTTATTGGAGGAGTTGACCTTTATCTCTCTAAAAATGGAGGACGGACATTTAAGCAATTTACGCATGATCGCGGTACAGCCCATCAGTATGTCCATGCAGATCAACACGCGATTCTTTTCGCTGATGGATCTTCAGATTTCATTCTCTTCGCTAATGATGGAGGTGTTTGGTTAACTACAGATGGGAGCAGCGAAGTTCCTAATGTGGTGGACCGTAACAAGGGCTATAATGTAACTCAATTCTACTCTGGGGCACTTCACCCGTTTGACCAAGATTACATGTTGGGAGGTACCCAAGATAATGGGACTCGCCAGTTTACCGATCCTGAGAACTGGTATACTGATGCGGTCAATATTGGAGACGGTGGTTTTACCCATATCGATCAAGATTTTGGGTTTATCCAAGTCAGCTCCTATCTCTATAATTTCTATTGGATCACTGGTGATGGGTGGCAGAACAGAAGAAAAGTAACCATTGGCAGGTCAGATGGACGCTTCATCAATCCAACTGATTATGACAGCAAACTAAACATTCTTTACGCAGCTCATGATCCAAATCGTTTTGCAAGGATAACAGATGTTGGACGAACCAATAAGACTCAAGTCTTTCCAATAGATTTGTTTGCTGGCGATCAGATATCAGCTGTGGCATGTTCGCCCAATGTGGCTGGTCGAGTCTATTTTGGATTGGGGCATGGGAATGTGATAAAAATAGATCAGGCTAACACAGATACTCCGCAAAGCACGGTAATCAAAACTGGTGAAGGCTACGTATCCTGTATTGCAGTCGATGAAACCAATGAAGATCATTTATTGGTGACATACAGCAACTATGGAGTGATCAGTGTTTGGGAAACGATGGATGGAGGTCAACTTTGGAAACCTGTAGAGGGTAACCTTCCTGATATGCCGGTACGCTGGGCCATTTTCCTTCCCGGCAACAATCGATCGGTATTATTGGCTACGGAACTTGGTGTATGGGGAACAGATGAGTTGGAATCGGTGCATACGAATTGGGTTCCTGTGAACCAGGGTATGGCTAATGTTCGCACGGATATGTTACAGTATAATCCTCGCAATAAACGGATTATGGCGGCAACTCACGGACGAGGTGTCTTTGTCACAGAAGCTTTCGAAACTGAAAATAGTGGAACTGACTATAGCTGTGCTTGGAGTGATTTCCCCGGAGAGTTAAGCCAAATCAGCGGATCCTCTGAAGATCAGCTTTGGGGCGTTAACGTCCGTGGAGATCTGTTAACCTATACAGAAGGGGAATGGCGGAAAATCCTGGGCGGGGTTCAGGATGTGGGAGTTGGAGCAAATGGTGGTTTATTCGCCATCAGTGACGGGGTAATCTATGAGAGTTTGACTGGTGTGACATGGACTGGCTTTGCCGGTGCTGGTAAACGAGTAGATATAGCTAGCGATGGCACTCCTTTCGTGATATCCGCTACTAACTACATATACATGCGAGCCAATGCAGCATGGGATAGAATCTCTGGTCGAGGCATCGACATTGGGTGTGGTGCCGATGGCAGTGTATACATGGTAGCCAATGATAATACAGTGAACAAATGGAATGGTAGCACTTGGAACGAGTTACCCAACAGTGTGGCTAAGCGTATTGATGTAGATACGAACGGTTTACCTTGGGTGGTAGACTTTCAAAATCAAGTGTTGCGATTTAATGGCGTAGACTGGGAGACCATGTCTAGTGAACAAGCTCAAGATATTACCTGCGACAATGATGGAAATACCTACATCACTACTTTGACCGGAGAGATTAAGAGGTGGTCCTGCACTACTAGTACGGACACTGTGGCAACAGATAGTCTAGCATTTGAGCCTGATCCATCCTTCCTAGAAAGCGCGACAGAAAGTGCTCAGGCTCGTGCCTTTCCTAATCCTTTTCAAGATCAGTTTCGTGTTGAATTACCTAGCCGAATTGAAGGAGAGGTACAGTTAACCCTATTTGGCCCCGGAGGTCAAATAAGATATAAATACAAAGGGAAAAATAACCTACAACAGATATTGGCGGGATCTGATTGGCCCGCCGGAATTTATTGGATGACATTGCAATACGACAATGAAAAAGAGACGATTCGACTCCTTAAAATGTAGTCAATGGACCGAATCAAGGTTAAAAAGGAACTAACTAGAAAGAGTATGTATCAAGGTACATGCTCTTCTGTTGTTCACATTTCCCCGGTAGTCGTCATTTAGTTGTTCTAGTTATTAACTTATTTGAAACCTGTTTCGTTATGAGGATCTTTACACCGATTTTTAGTAAGAGCTTTACTAGAGGGGCGAAGGCTTTAACGATTATAACCTCCCTCCTCCTGTTTGTCTGGCAATCGGGCCAAGCACAAACTACCTTTACCCAAAGTAACCTTAACCTTGGTCCAGGATCCGTGGACCTAAGTACTTATCTGCAATTTGGTCCGGATGGAAGGCTGTACGTTGCTGAATTGTATGGGCGAATTAAGATTTACACGATTACCAAGGATGGCCCTAACAATTATCGAGTAACGAATGAAGAAACCTTGTTGGACGTCTATAATATTCCAAATCATGATGATGATGGGGATTTTAACCCAAAGGATGAGCGGCAGGTAACTTCCCTGGTTGTTGCCGGTACAGCTTCTAACCCTGTTATCTATGTCGCATCAAGTGACCCTTGGTCTGGCGGGCCTGGCGGAGATATCAATAAAGACACCAATTCTGGGATGATCACGCGCTTGACTTGGACTGGTTCCTCTTGGAGTGTTATGGATTTGGTACGTGGATTGCCTGCTTCCGAAGAGAACCATGCATCCCATGGTTTGGAATTGGCGACGATAAATGGCACGAACTATCTACTTCTATGTTCAGGAGGGCAAACCAATGCTGGATCTCCATCACAAAATTTTGCTTGGACCACAGAATATGCACTTTCAGCTGCGATCTTGGCCATCAATCTAGATCAAATAGATGGCATGTCTACGAAGACTGCTGGTACTAGATCTTATAAGTACACGCTCCCAACTGTGGATGACCCAACAAGACCTAATGTTAATGGGATTATTGATCCTAATCAAGCAGGATATGATGGAATTGACGTTGGTGACCCTTGGGGAGGTAATGATGGATTAAATCAAGCTAAGATAGTGCCTGGAGGCCCTGTTCAGATACTTTCTCCGGGTTATCGAAATAGCTATGACCTAGTGGTTACGGAAGATGGAGCTCTCTATGTTACAGATAATGGAGCCAATGCAGGTTGGGGAGGTTTTCCAGAAAATGAAGGTGTAGGAGGAAATGCAACGAACAACTATAGGGTAGGAGAGCCTGGAAGTTCCACCGCTGACGGCGGAGAGGGGCCTATCGTCAACCAGGATCACCTTACTTTGATTACCAATAACTTGCAATCCTATACTTTTGGGAGTTTCTACGGAGGGCATCCTAACCCGATCCGATCTAACCCAAATGGTGCGGGCTTATTTACTAAAGGGTCGCATTCCTCAGATCCAGGTGATTCCAATGGGAATTCCTACACGGATGATTGGTTCAGGAACTCTATTCTAAATGTTAATGATCCAAACTTTTCTACTCGATCCCTACCTGTAGACTGGCCACCGGTACCCGTTTCTGAGGCCAACCCAGTCGAAGGAGACTATCGTTTAACTGGAGCAGCCAATCCCGATGGGCCAAGTGATGAACTAGTGACAACCTTACTGAACAACTCCAATGGTATCGATGAATACACAGCCTCTGGCGATATGAAAGGGAACTTGATTATTGGTAGAAGTAATGGGTCACTCCACCGGATTGTTGTAGATGCAAATGGGAATCTAGTCAGTAAGGAGCAAGGTTGGGTCACTGGCTTAGGGAGTGATGCGAATGCATTAGGGATTACCTGTAATGGTGATAACGATCCATTTCCCGGTACGATCTGGGTAGGTACCTTTAATGATAAGATTGTGGTTCTGGAACCTAACTCTGGACCAGTCGAATGTATTCTACCTGGGGAAGCTGGCTATGACCCGCAAGGAGATAACGATAGTGACGGTTTTACCAATGCGGACGAAGATGCTAACGGTACGGATCTTTGCTCGGCCAACAGTAAGCCTGATGATTTTGATGATGATAAGGTGTCAGATTTAACTGACCTAGATGACGATAATGATGGAATCAACGATGAGGTTGATCCTTTTCAAATGGGTGAACCATTCAATATCCCAGTTACTAATGAACTATTCAACAACCAGAGTCTATTGAAAGGTTATAAAGGCCTAGGTATGACTGGGGTGATGAATAATGGTGATCCCAACCCTAATTACTTGAACTGGTTGGATGATCCAGATGCCTCCAATAGTGATATTGATGACATTTTGGGGGGAGCGATTGGAGCTGTTACGATATACCAGACTAGCGGAGACGCTGGTAGCAACAATCAGGAAAAGGCCTATCAATATGGTGTAAATGTAGATGCTAATACTGGGAAAATCATCGTTTCCAGCCGGATGCTGACTCCCTTTCACAATTTTGCAGTTGGAGAGTCCCAAGGCATTTATATTGGTACCGGCTTTCAGGACAACTATATAAAGATCATTCTTACCAACGGAGGTTTAGAGGTTCAGGGAGAGAACAATGATGTAGCGCTCGCGGGCTTACCTACGGCAAGTATAGCTATCCCTTCTTCTAACCTTGATCTTTTCTTCGAAATAGACCCAGCTACGGGAGTGATACAAGCCGCTTACTCACAAGATGGAGGTACTACTACCAATAACATAGGAGGTACCTTCACTGCTACCGGAGCATTGCTTTCGGCTTTACAAAACTCTAATATTCCTTTAGCAGTAGGTATCATTGGTACCTCTGGTTCAAACCCTGAGTTTGCAGCCAGTTGGGACTTCTTAAATGTGAAGACAGAGCAGGATGTAGCCGACGGCGAGGTAATATTTCGAGTGAATGCTGGTGGCAGCACCTTAGCGTCTATAGACGATGGATCGGATTGGGTTACAGATATTGATGTTACCCTGGCTACCGATGGATTTGAAGTCAATGCCGAAAACAATGTGGCATTTGGTCCTCCTTCTTCCTGGGATAATGGCGTAAGCCCCGAAATTCAATCTTCTACGCCTTTTGAGATTTTCCAATGGGAACGCTGGGATATTGACGATCCGGAGCCTGACATCAATATGACCTACAATTTTAATGTGGTCGATCCTGGAGACTATAAAGTTCGACTTTTCTTTAGAGATACATATAGTGGAACGGCCCAACCGGGACAGCGTGTATTTAATGTATTGATTGATAATGTACTTTATCCACAAACGACGAATATAGATATATCCGCTAACCCTGGTCCCGATCTTGGTACGGTGATTGAAGTGGATGCATCTACCGCTGATGGAATTCTTTCTATTGAGTTTGTAAGGAACCTGCAGAGCCCGATGATCAGTGGTATTGAGATCATTAAGGGAGGGAATACAGGTGTTGCCATTCAAGTGCAAAGCGTTCCAAATCAGACCAACCAGGAAGGAGATAATGCCAACATAACAGTAGTGGCATCTGGTGGCGATGGAGATCTAAGCTTCGTAGCTTCTGGCCTACCTGCTGGCGTGTCTATCGACCCTACCAACGGCTTGATTGGCGGTACTATTGATGCGGGAGCGGCCAATAACAGCCCTTATAATGTAGTTGTTACCGTAGATGATAATGATGAGTTCAACAGTGATGCCAAAACGGTATCTTTTGTCTGGACGATTACCACTACAGGGGGTATTCCAGATACTTGGACTAACATTACCAATGTTACGGAGCACATTCCACGCCATGAGAACTCTATGGTTCAGGTCGGGGATAAGTTCTACATATTTGGTGGCCGTGAAAGTCCCAATGTTGTTGAAGTATACGATTATAATACCAATACCTGGTCTACTATATCTAATGGACCAGGACAGTTTAACCACTTCCAAGCTACCGCCTATCAAGGTATGATTTGGGTGATAGGCGCTTTTGCTGATAACAACTTTCCAAATGAAGTCCCAGAAGAGTTTATTTGGATCTATGATCCTGCTAACAATGAATGGATTCAAGGACCTAGTATCCCCGCTGCACGCCGAAGAGGATCTGCGGGTTTGGTCGTCTATAATGATAAATTTTATGTGGCTGGAGGTAATACAGTAGGGCATGCTGGTGGATATGTACCTTGGTTTGATGAATATGATCCAGCTACCAACACCTGGACTCCATTGGCTGATGCGCCAAATGCGCGGGATCACTTCCATTCTACCGTATCCGACGGCAAATTGTATCTAGCTGGAGGTCGATTATCAGGTGGCCCTGGAGGAGTCTTCGATCCTCGCTTGGAAGAGGTTGATGTCTATGATTTCTCAGCGGGAACTTGGTCGACTTTACCTGCTACTAGTAATCTACCAACTCCTAGGGGTGGAACATCAACGGTTACTTTCCAAGGAGAGGTAGTGGTAATTGGTGGAGAAGGTGATGGACAAGCCTTTAATACCGTGGAAGCCTTAAACCCTGGAACGGGACAGTGGAGAGCATTGGCATCCATGAATAATGCTCGACATGGTACACAGGCTATTGTCTCAGGAGATGGTATTCATATTTCTTCTGGTTCTCCGAATCAAGGTGGAGGGAGCCAAAACAATATGGAAGTATATGGAATTGACAATCCAACAGGCACAGCACTGGTGGCTAGTACGTTGAATGTCCCTACCTCAACTACTATTGGAGCAGCTGCTACAGAGACGATCACGATTGATAATTCTGGGGGGAATACCGGTATAGTGATTACGGGTATTAGCCTAGGCGGTGACAATGCTTCTGACTTCGCTATCGCTGCCGGAGACTTAGGGATTTTCCTAATCCCAGCAGGAGGGGTACATCAGATTCAAGTAACAAATAATGGTGGTTCTAACCAGAATGTTGCTACCCTTACGATAGCTTATGGCGCTTCATCCAGCCAAGTAGTGACCCTTAATCAAGGTGTACCAAATACGGCCCCAACTGCCGCTTTTACGGCCACACCGACTTCAGGCCCCGCGCCGCTCAATGTGGCTTTCGATGCTTCTACATCTAGTGATGCGGATCTTGACCCGCTTACGTATAGCTGGGCATTTGGAGATGGAAATACTGGAACGGGAGAGACCACTAGTCATACTTACGCAGCTGATGGCATTTACAACGTAACCCTTACAGTTAGTGATGGGCAAGAAAGTGCCACAGCTAATGCCACTATTACAGTTGGTGATGTGAGTAATGGACAGGCCTCTTATCGTGTGAATGCAGGAGGTAATACCCTCACTGCTGTGGATGGAGGATTGGATTGGGTCGGTGATATTGGTGCTACTTTAGCAATAAATGGCTTCGAAGTTACAGGAGCTACTAATACTGCCTTTGGCCCACCTCCCGGCTGGGATCCAGCCATCGGCACCGATATTCAGAATGCTACCCCATTTGATATATTTGACTGGGAGCGTTGGGATCAAGATGATCCGGAGCCAGAGGTTAATATGACCTATACCTTTAACATGGCAAACCCAGGTAATTATAAGGTGAGGCTATTTTTCCGTGAGACTTTCTCGGGAGCCTCTCAGCCTGGTCAACGACAATTTACCGTGACCTTGGATGGCAATAGCTTCCCATCTATGACAAATATTGACCTAGCGGCGAACCCTGGACCAAACCTGGGAACAGTTATAGAAGAAACGGTCTCTATCACGGATAACGTTTTAGATATTGTCTTTATCCGCAATATCCAAAGTCCGATGGTGAGTGGTATCGAGATTATTGAACTCGGAGGGGAAGTGCCAATTGTGGTGCAAGCTATTTCTAATCAGTCAGGGGTTGAGGGAGATGTTGTTTCCTTAGGCGTTCAAGCCTCTGGAGGCGATGGACCTCTAAGTTATGTGGCAACAGGTCTACCTGATGGGTTGACTATCGCGCAAGAGACGGGCTTGATCACTGGTACCATCGCTGCTGGAGCTTCGGTAAATAGCCCATTCAGCGTACAAGTTACAGTGGATGATAATGATGCCAATAGTGCAGATGCGCAGCTTGTCAATTTCGAATGGGTAGTCACGGCTACTCCGCCTAATACACCCCCGGTGGCAGCCTTTACGGCCACGCCGACAAATGGCGTTGCGCCATTGGAGGTATCCTTTGATGCTGCCGCGTCGAGTGATGCCGATCTGGATCCGCTTACGTACAGCTGGGCATTTGGAGATGGGAATACTGGAACTGGACTTACTACTACCCATACTTACTTAGCGGAAGGCGTTTATACAGCGACCTTGACGGTGAGTGATGGTGAAGATTCCGGTACGGCTACGGAAGTGATCACCGTAGGTACTATAAATAATGGACAATCCTCTTATCGTGTAAATGCGGGCGGCGCTACGCTCCCTGCAGTCGATGGAGGTTTAGATTGGGTGACTGATATTGATGCGACCTTAGCCTTGAATGGCTTTGAAGTTACTGGTGCAACGAATACCTCCTTTGGACCACCATCGGGTTGGGATCCAGCCATTAGTACAGATATTCAGAATTCAACGAATTTTGATGTTTTCGATTGGGAGCGTTGGGATCAAGATGATCCCGAACCGGAGGTCAATATGACGTATACCTTCAATATGGGGAATCCTGGAACATATATAGTTCGTTTATTCCTGCGCGAAACCTTCAGCGGCACCTCACAACCTGGTCAGCGACAATTTTCGGTTACCTTGGATGGCAATAGCTTTCCTGCTTTAACGAATATCGATCTTGCGGCGAGTCCTGGGCCTGACTTAGGTACTGTCTTGGAACAAGAAGTGACGATCATAGATAATCTCTTGGATATTGCCTTTATCCGTAATATTCAAAGCCCGATGATTAGTGGTATTGAGATCTTGCAAGAAGGGGGAGGAGAGGTCCCTATCGTAGTACAAGCCATTTCGAATCAAAGCAATATAGAAGGAGATGTTATTTCCCTTGGGGTACAAGCCTCTGGAGGTGATGGAACGCTTAGCTATCAGGCTACTGGCTTACCAACAGGCTTAAATATCGATTCGGGAACAGGTTTTATAACAGGTACGATCAGCACGGGTGCTGCAGTTAATAGCCCTTTTGCAGTACAGGTTACTGTTGATGATAATGATGCTAATAATGCAGATGCACAAGTCATTAATTTCCAATGGGATGTAACGGCACCACAGGTGAATACACCGCCAGTTGCTTCTTTCACTGCCACGCCTACAAGTGGTACAGCACCATTGACGGTGGCATTTGATGCTTCAGCTTCTAGTGATGCGGATCTTGACCCACTGACTTACAATTGGGACTTTGGGGATACTAACTCCGGTACGGGTGTAGCACCAAGTCATACTTATACTACGCCTGGTACTTATGTCGTGACCTTAACGGTAAGTGATGGTGAGGATTCGGCTACGGCTACTACCACAATTACTGTTAATGCGCCGAACCAGCCACCGATTGCAGCATTCGTTACTAACGCGATCGAGGGAACAGCTCCGTTAGCGGTAACCTTTGATGCCTCTATTTCCTCAGATCCAGATGAAGACCCATTGACTTACAGTTGGGCATTTGGAGATGGCAATACGGCCTCTGGTGTTACTTTCACTCACACGTATACCACAGCGGGTACCTTCACTGCAGTTTTAACAGTTTCTGATGGACAAGCAAGTTCACAGACTTCGATAGGGATCATTGTGAATTCACCCAATTCACCTCCATTACTGGCATTCTCGGCCAACCCAACTTCCGGAACAGCACCTTTGGTGGTGAATTTCGATGCCTCTGCTACGGTTGATCCAGAGGGGGATCCCTTGACTTTCAATTGGACCTTTGGAGATGGAAATAGCGGAACGGGTGCTATTACCTCACACACATTTGAAAACCCAGGTGTATACACCGTGTCTATTTCAGTTAGTGATGGCGAATTCACTAGCCAAGGATCCATTAATATTACGGTGGAAGAAGGTGGCTGTCAGGAGGTAGTTGTGGATGATGAGGACTTTGAGTCCGGTTGGGGAATTTGGAATGATGCAGGAACGGATGCGCGACGGAGTTCCGCGGATGCACCTTATGCCAATAGTGGCATCTATTGTGTTCGACTCCGGGATAATTCTACTACATCGTATATAACTTCTGATCCTATAGATCTTAGTACCTATGAAGAGGTGACAGTTGGCCTTTCCTTCTTGCCAATCAGTATGGACAGTCCATCAGAGGATTTTTGGCTACAAGTATCTACAGATGGAGCTAACTACCAGACCGTTCGAGATTGGGATGCTGGAATTGACTTTGTAAATAATGAACGAGTCAACGAAGAGGTTAAGATCAGTGGTCCTTTCTCAAGTACTACACGATTCCGATTTAGAGTAGATGCTTCCTCCAATTCGGACTGGATTTACTTGGATGACGTTGTGATTAAGGGATGTTCTAACGCTGGAGGCCAGAATCAAGCACCTCTAGCTCAATTTGAGACCTCAGATCAGATTGGACAAGCACCATTTGCAGTAACCTTCAATGCTTCGCAGTCTTCCGATCCGGATGGAGATCCTTTGACTTATACTTGGGACTTTGGAGACGGAAATACGGGTACGGGAGAAATAGCTATCCATACTTATCAAAGTACTGGAACGTTTACGGCTAAACTTACTGTTTCCGATGGTCAGGCTTCTACGGATGCGTTTGCCACTATCTTTGTTAGCTCAGGTAATGCGGCACCGGTTGCTTCCTTTACCGCCAATCCGCTTACCGGTGAGGCGCCACTGTTGGTTAGCTTTGATGCCAGCAATTCATCAGACCCGGATAATGATCCATTAACCTATGCTTGGACCTTTGGCGATGGAAATACCGGTGCAGGTATTTCACCGACTCACACTTATCAAACAGGTGGGGTATTCACTGCTACTTTGACAGTGAGTGACGGTACATCCAGTACTAGTTCTTCTGTTAATATAACGGTCACTTTGCCGAATCAGGGACCAACGGCAGCATTCTCTGCCAATCCGAGCTCTGGTGAGGCACCACTTGCAGTCAGTTTTGATGCTAGCGGTTCTAGTGATCCAGAGAATGATCCGTTGACGTACATCTGGGCGTTTGGAGATGGAAACTCAGGTGCAGGTATTTCACCCAATCACACCTATGTTTCTCCTGGAGTTTATACGGTTACCCTAACCGTTAGCGATGGTGAGTTCTCGGATCAATCTACGGGCGTTATCAATGCCTTGGTGCCAAACTTGGGTCCTACAGCGGCCTTCACGGCAACGCCGACCACTGGTGATTCGCCATTGCCAGTAAGTTTTGATGCATCTGCGTCGACAGACCCTGAAAATGATGCTCTGACTTACAGCTGGGCCTTTGGGGATGGAAATTCAGGTACGGGCGTCAGCCCAAGTCATACATACGTGGCAAGTGGAACCTTCACCGTTACACTTACCGTTAGCGATGGGCAGAATAGCGATCAGGCCACAACGGTAATCACGGTTAATCAAGGGAACCGAGCTCCGACGGCAACCATAATTGCCTCGGCAATTACTGGTGTAGCACCATTTACGGTGTCCTTTGATGGCGGGTTATCATCAGATCCTGATGACGATCCCCTAACTTATAGCTGGACTTTCGGTGATGGTGATGTGTCAACTATAGCTAACCCTAGTCATACTTTTATTTTACCAGGTACTTACAGTGTAGTATTGACGGTAAGTGATGGTCAATTATCGGATCAATCCACCATCAATATTGAGGTCACTTCAGGTAATCAAGGTCCGGCTGCAGCCTTTACGGCTACGCCCAACAATGGTACCGTGCCATTAACTGTTAGTTTTGATGCCAGTACATCAACGGATCCTGAAAACGATCCATTGACCTACAGCTGGGCGTTTGGCGATGGCGGTACCGGGACAGGGGTGACAGCTAGCCATGAATACCTGGCAGAAGGCGTTTATACAGTAACCTTGACAGTAAGTGATGGCGAATTTAGTAGCACGGCCAATGCAAACATTACTGTCGAGGGCGACGGGTGTAATGTAGTTGAGATTGATGCCGAAGATTTTGAGCTTGGATGGGGCATATGGAATGATGGTGGTGCCGATGCTCGTAGAACTACAAATGATGCATCATTTGCCAATAGTGGTATATACACGGTAAGACTTAGAGATAATTCTTCATCCTCACATATGACGACAGATATCCTTAATTTGAGCTCCTTCGAGGAAATCACTGTTGACTTCAGCTTCATCGCAATTAGCATGGACAATTTGACAGAAGATTTCTGGTTGAGAGTTTCAACGGATGGCGGTGCTTCCTACACTACTGTCGGGCAATGGAGGAAAGATATTGAGTTCGAGAACGATGTTCGCTATTTCGAACAAGTCACTATACCTGGACCGTTTACGGCCAATACCAGATTGCGATTCCAATGCGATGCCTCCACCAATTCCGATTGGGTATACATTGATGATGTAATCATTACGGGTTGTACCACTGGAGGTGCAAGTGGGCTCGTGGTTAGCAACGAAAGTAGCCTCAACCTAGCACCTTCTTCTGTGGAAGATTTCTCAGAAAAGGAATCTTCTACCAAGGTGAATCAGATGGGTGATTTGGCTGAAGTACTTGTTTTCCCGAATCCAACTCGAAATGAAATAAATATCAGAAACCTACCTGCAGATGCCACGCTTCGACTCTTTGACTTGAATGGGCGTTTGCTATTGGATAGGAATTACGCTAATCGACTCGATCTAAGCAAATACAGTAAAGGGGTTTACATCCTTTCTATTCACACGGAAAATGCCATTCGACGCATTAAGGTGGTGAAAGATTAAATTGGCTGAAGATACAGTTAGGTAGAACTGCCTCCGGGGATATAGATTCCTTGGAGGCAGTTGTTTTTGCACTACTTTGTAAAGCTCATAATTCTCTTCTATCCCCGTCGGAATACATTTGGGAGATCATAATTTTCCTTACCTTTAGCCCCCATGAAAGCGATCATTCCTGTAGCTGGCGCCGGCACCCGATTACGCCCTCTTACCTACACGCAACCCAAGCCTTTGATCCCGGTGGCTGGCAAGCCTATTATCTCTTTCCTAATCGAGCAATTAGAGGATGTTGGTATCCGTGATTTTATCTTTATCATAGGCTATCTAGGAGAAAAGATCAAGCACTTCGTAGAGCAAACTTATCCAGACCTCAACAAGACTTTCGTTACGCAGGAGGAACGATTGGGTTCAGCACATGCCATCTGGATGGCCAAAGAACACTTCAAGGATGCGGATGAGGTTTTTGTGTTCTTTGGGGATATTATCATTGATGCCGATTTTCAGAAGATTGTAGATCATCCTCAATCCTGTTTGGGCGTAAAGAAGGTAAGGGATCCTCGTGAATTTGGTGTGGTAGAGTTCAATATGGATGGAAATGTTAGTAGAGTGGTGGAAAAACCAAAAATCCCTAAGTCAGATATGGCTATGGTGGGTTTTTATAAAATTAGGGAGGTGGAAAGCTTGATTGACGCCCTGGACTTTAATATTGAACATAATCTGCGGTCAAATGGCGAATTCCCGCTAACAGATGCGCTAATGCGGATGATTGAGAAAGGAATCCCTTTTAGTGCCATTACGGTGGATAATTGGTTCAATTGCGGGAAGAAGGAAGTACTGTTGGAGACCAACGCCATTTTATTAGACCGGGAAGGCTATGCTTCGAATGACCTACCCAACTACGATAACTCCATTATCATACATCCAGTAAGTATTGGAGAAGGTTGCCAAATCAGTAATTCTATAATTGGTCCTCATGCCACCATTGGTCAAAATGCCGTAATTGCCAATGCGATCATTAAGAATTCTATCATTGGTAATTATGCTTTTATCAAAGAGGTGATACTGCAAAAGTCGGTAGTGGGCAATGACACTGCTATTACAGGCCTACGACAGAGTCTTAATATTGGAGATAACACGGAAATAGATTTTAGCTCTCCTGAAGGCTAACCCAAAAGCGCCCTCGTCCCTCCCGAAGCTCTTCTGCAAAACAAAAACTAATCTTGTGCTTCCTTGTTCTAAGCTTGGAGTTAGATTAAAAAACTAGCAATTATGAGAGTTGCCGTATTTCGGAAAGCGCATTTTAATGCCGCGCATCGCTTATTCAACCCCAAATGGTCTGCGGAGAAAAATGAGGAAGTGTTTGGATTGTGCAATAACCCAAATTACCACGGACATAATTATGAACTTGAAGTAAAGGTAATCGGGGAGGTAGATCCAGAAACGGGCTACTTGATCGACTTAAAGATTTTGAAGGACATCATTTACGAAGAAGTGGAACAGCGCTTTGACCATAAGAACCTCAATCTCGACACGGAGGAGTTTAAGCAGCTAAATCCAACAGCTGAAAACATCTGCTATGTGATCTGGCAGCTGCTCAGGGCTCGTCTCGACGAAAAATATGATCTCCAGATCCGGCTGTACGAAACGCCCAGAAATTATGTAGAATATCCTGCCTAAGGACGAATGGTTCGCTTAAAGAATCGCAAGGTCTTAATTACCGTTCCACGTTCATTAATCAAGCTCACTAGATACAAACCAGTAGGCAGGGACGAAATATCATAACGCAAGCCATTTTCTGCCTCAAAACTAAGCACTTTCCTTCCGATGGTATTGTAAATATCCATTTGCGCTACTAAGTTGTTGTAGGGTAGCTCAATATAGTTAGTAGAAGGATTGGGAAATAACTTGAGGCTCGCTCGATCAGCTCCAACCTGGATGGGGCGTTGGATGGTGTAATCAAAGGTTGTTTCAGCAATAACTTCCGTGGGAGCTATTTCGTCAATAAATTCCATCTTGTAGGTTGCGTCTCCAGCATTACCAAAAGGGAATATATGGAAAATGACCTCTGTGATTTCGCCAGGGGCTAAATAAATAGCCTCTTCTGAATTGAGAGAAGGATCAATATTAGAACTGGCTTCAGGTAAGTAGTAGTTATTCTTATCGGAGATTTCAGCCAACCAGTCCAAGGGTTGGGATAAGATAGACTTGCGCCAAATAAGATTCATGGCTTCGTCTCCTTGGTTTTCCAAAGTAAGGCTGAACGTGAATTCCTTAGATATGTCTGCCAGATAGTCGAAGACCACCTGGTCTGTCGAGGAGGGTTTAACCACCAATTTCCCTTGGGCGGCTAACCCAATTGGCAGTAACAACAGGCAGAAAAGATAAAGTAAATTTTTATTCATATAAGCGGAATTTCTAGAAAGCGGCTGGGCTAAGCAACTTATCTTTCACTGCCGTTAACTAGGGTTTATTCAAATGGTTTAAAGGAGTAAAACTTGCTGAATTCCTCCTTTTGGGGTGATTTCAGCAATATAACACCCAATTTAAGAAAAAGTCAACAGATTTAAATATTCTTTAACCCTATCCGGCCGCCTTTCCGACCAAGTGAGAAAATTTGGGTGCCGAAGTGGTTTTTTCTTAGATCGGGAACTATTAGAACTTACGATCTATTGACCACTTTGGATTGCCAAATATTTATTTTCTAACATAATTGCTAAAAAAGTGTTTGATTATTAGACGTTAAAAGAAGTCTGGCAGACACTGTTCAAACTCAATGTATGCCTAATCAGCAAAAACATAGAGGTCAACATCCTCAAGATCAGATCCTCTTTGCCGATAAATGGAGAGTGCCATTTGGAGCAGCTGCCGCTGATCTGGCGTACTTGTGGGGTCGTGGATATGCCGAAAATAGTTCGGTCAAGATCGTCGGTGATCGCTATCGTTTGAACGTAAGACAGCGAAAGGCACTCATGCGGCTATGTTGTGAGCCAAGTGTTATTCAACAACGTTTGGATAAGCATCTTCCTCCTGATCTTCTTCAAGGTAGAACCGTCGCAATCGATGGCTTTAATCTGATCATTTTTGTAGAAAGCGCGATATCTAATGGGATCCTCCTCAACTGCATGGATGGCGTGTACCGAGACATCGCAAGTGTCCATGGTTCGTATAAACGAGTAGTGGAGACGGGAGAGGCGCTACGTTTAATAGGACAAGTGTTGAAGCGACTGGGAGTTCATACAGTTCTTTGGTATCTAGACGCTCCAGTGTCCAATAGTGGGCGACTTAAGGGGTTTATTGAGGAAGAGGGGCGAACGCAGCACTTGAATTGGGAGGTGGAGCTCGTTGCTGATCCGGATAAGGTTTTAGTGGCTTTAACCGATGATGAAGTGGTAATTTCCTCAGATGGCTGGATCCTTGATCAAGCCCAGGTTTGGTCAAACCTTAATGCATATTTACTTCAAAATGACCTCACTAAGGCGGTGATATTCGACTGTTTATCGACTTAGGTGCTACGTTTTTGGTGCAGCGGTGACAAAATGAGTATTTGAAGCTGATAATCTCGAGAGTTTTTATGAATTTGTTTCAGGTGCCAACCTACTCCTCTCAGACAAAGCTTGTGGAACGCCGTAAAAGAAATTATAAAGCGATTAAGAACAAGACTGGAGACCAATATTAGGTCCTTAAAGAGAAAGCATAGTTTCAAAATTCTATTGCCCGGTGTATAATATCACCCACTGCGTATGTCTAGAGCCCTTTACATAATCTTCTGTACCTTCTGCTGCTGCTCCAACATTTGGACGCAGTCCGACTTTACCTTAAGTGGGACGATTACCGACAGAGAAACCGGGGAGACCCTTATTGGCGCCAGCGTCCAGATTGTGGGCCAGCCCCTAGGGACTACCACTAATGAATATGGCTTTTATTCTCTTAACCTCCCGGCTGAGGACTCTCTGCTTCTAGAGGTCAGCTATGTGGGGTTTCAAGCACGAAATTTATCTTTATTCATGACGGCAGACCGACAGCTTAACTTTGAGTTGTCGACCGGCATCGAATTACAAGAAGTGGTGGTTAAAGCTAATTCTTTTGAAGAGCAAATGCGCTCGACCGAGATGAGTGTTGAGGTGATCACCACCAAGGAAGCTAAAGTACTTCCGGTACTACTTGGAGAAAGCGATATCCTGAAGACAATTCAACTGAAACCAGGAATTCCGTCAGGTTCAGAAGGTACTACCGGCTTATTTGTCCGTGGAGGAAGCAACGACCAGAATCTCATCATTCTGGATGAGGCAGTGGTATATAATGCTAATCACTTGTTCGGATTCTTCAGCACTTTTAACACGGATGCAGTCAAGGATCTGAAGATTTACAAAGGCGGTTTCCCGTCGCAATATGGCGGCCGGCTTTCGTCGGTAATTGATGTGAAATTAAAAGAAGGAAACAATAAGAAATTTTCAGGAACTGGAGGATTAGGATTGATTTCTTCAAGATTAACCTTAGAGGGACCGATTCAAAAAGATGAATCTTCTTTCATTGTTTCGGGGCGACGGACCTACGTGGATGTTTTCACCCGTCTAGTTAATCAGGCTAATGAGGGAAATGAAGACTATAACCCAATCCCTGATTACTTTTTCTACGATTTAAATACGAAGGTGAATTTCCGCTTAGGGGAAAAGGATAGGTTGTTTGTTAGTGGATACTTCGGGCGTGATGTTTTTGGCTTCGAAGGCGATTTTTTTGATTTCGATTTTGATTGGGGAAATGCCACAGGCTCAGTACGTTGGAATCATGTATTCAATCCACGCCTATTTGCAAATACCACTTTCACGTATTCAGATTATCAGTACAATATCAAGAACCAGCTTACCGGGTTTAATTTCCAGGTTGGATCCAACATCAAGGATATAAATCTCAAGTCTGACTTCTATTATACACCCTCCAATCGGCATACCATTCGCTTTGGTGGTCATGCTACTCGCCATAGCTTTGATGTTGGTCGACTAAAGGCAGGAAGTGACGATGGAGAAATTAACTTCTCAGCTGGGCAAAACTTCAATGCCTTGCAACTAGCTGCCTATGTTTCTGACGATTGGACGATAAGTAGCAAACTCAAGGCTAACGTGGGTTTGCGTTTAAGTGGATTTGAGAACGATGGGGAGTTCTATAGCGCTTTAGAGCCGAGGGTTTCTCTACGATATCAACTAAAGCCTCGCTTATCGCTAAAGGCTAGCTATGCTAGAATGAAGCAGTATTTACACCTGGTGGCTAATGCTGGTGTCACACTACCGACGGATATCTGGTATCCATCTACAGAGAAAGTTAAACCCCAATCCAGTGATCAGGTAGCTGCAGGTATGTCTTACCTTCTAGGGGAAAAATACTTTTTAACGGCAGAGGTATTCTACAAGCGGATGGATAATCAACTTGAGTTTGTAGATGCAGCGGAAATCTTTGCCAATGACAATTTGGAAAATGAATTTGCTATTGGGGAAGGAAGAGGTTATGGATTTGAATATAGCATTGAGAAAAAGGAGGGTATATTGACCGGATGGATCGGCTATACTTTGCAGTTTGTGGAAAGAGGAAACTTTGAGGTTTTAGATCCGGATCAAAATTTTGCACAGCAAGGCTTTTTCTCCCCCATTTATGACCGCAGACACGACTTGTCGGTAGTTGCCCTGTATGATTTCAGCAAGCGGTTTACCTTATCAGCCACCTTTGTATATGGTTCTGGGGATCTACGTTGGTTACCCAGTGGACGATGGGCCTTTCAAGACGTCTATGGTTCTAGCTTTGAATCCGTGGTTCCCGATTTCCAGGATCGTAATAATTTCCGATTGCCCCCCTATCATCGCCTAGATTTGGGACTGGTATGGAAGTTCTTTCCGAAATGGGGTGAAAGTGACTTGACCTTTAGTGTGGTCAATGCTTATGATCGAAGAAATACTTTCTTCATTTATTTCGAGCCGGAATTTGTAGAGGTGGGAGATGGCAACAATGTCTTTCGGGTCCCAGATCGCGTAGTGGCTCGGCAGGTCTCTTTATTCCCCATTTTACCTTCGGTTACCTGGAACTTTAAATTTTAAGCCGAATCCAATGAAAACACGAATTGTAAATGGATTGTGGAGTGTTATGATCTTGTTTGTGCTTGGAGGGTGCAACTTAGATCAGCCTATTGACCTTCAACTCCCCGAATACGAAAGTCGTTTAGTGATAGAGTGTTATCTAGAAAAGGGAAGGCCATTCGGCGTGCTGTTGACCCGTTCTTCCGGTTATTTTGATCCTTTCGGACAAACGGGCAATCAGCTATTATCCGAGTTGTTGGAAAGTGGGGCTACCGTCAGCATCAAACAGGGGACGAAAGTCTTTCGATTGGAGAATAAGTTGACATTGGATCGTTTTACAGGCAAGTTCTTCAATTACTCTCTAGACCTACCCGTTCCAGAAAACTATGAGGACCCTTTTGAGCTAGAAATCATCACTTCGGACGGGGATCTAATCACTGCCAGCACGCATTTGCTTCCGGTCGTTCCCATCGATAGCGTCGTTGTGGAATACCAACCAGAAGGAGAGCCCTTAGCTCGAGTGTTGACGTATTTTACGGATATTCCTGGGCAGGCTAACTATTATCGTCGAATGATCCACGAAAGCTCTTTAGATAGCCTACCCCTCCAGGATTTTTCTACTTCTGATAGAGTAGTAGAGAATGTAGTGGTCTTTGGAACCGGCTACGATTTTGAAAAGGGGGACTCTATTATTAATACTATTTTCCACATCTCGGAAGATTATTACAATTTCCTCGAAAGCGTACAGGGGGCCATTCAAGCTAATGGGAACCCGTTTGCACAACCCAGCCCAATTATATCCAATATCAAAAGTGAAATTGAAGCCTTTGGCATTTTCACGACCATTAGTTATGATCGAAGGCTAACCGTCATTCCTTGAGTACAAGCTTATCCGGGTTTGATGCACTTACTGTTTACGAATCCAAACATCTCTTTGCGGGAAAGGAATCTCAATCTTGTTTTCTCGGAATAGCCGATCTATTTCGAATCGCATATCACTTTTTACATCATCGATACCGGTCATTTCTCTGGACCAAAAGAACAGTTCGAAGTTAAGGGAGGAGTCTCCGAAGTCGGCAAAGCGGACGAATGGACCAGGGCGACGCATCACTTTAGCATGCTGGTCCGCCACTTGTAGGAGTAAATCTTTGACGAGTTGGGTATCCGAACCATAGGCGACGCCAATTTCCACCTTATAACGAACTCGATTCTGGAAATGGCTCCAATTGATAACCTTATCTGCAACCAACTGCGAATTGGGTACAATGACCGTGATGTTATTCAAGGTTTCAATCAGAGAAGTTCGTACGCCAATCTTCTTAACTCGCCCCACCATATCATCCATTTGCAGAATATCTCCTACCTCAACGCTGCGCTCAAAAAGCAAGATGATTCCGCAAACCAGATCATTGAAGGTCTGTTGCAAGCCTAAACCAACTCCTACCAAAAGTGCAGCTGCACCACCAAGCACAATGGACAGCTTAATATCCATGAACTCTAGCGCCAATAGGATAGCAAAGACATAAAATACATACCTCAACAGCTGGTTAATGGCGTAGCGAGTACCAACATTTATTTCCTTCTTTCGGTAGTAACTGATCAAGACCAATTGAGTCACTACCCACGCCAGTAGCCGGGTAGTAAATAGTATCAGTAGGGCTACCAGCAGGTTGTTAATGGTAATGCTTTTCCCAAAGGCAGTGAAGAGGTGATGATGGATATTCAGTTGATCCAGGATTAGCAGCACTGCCAATATGTACATAATGGGCTGCACCAACTGTCTTGGCGGATTAGCTGTTAAATCCTCACTGTCTTTTTTGTCTTCTCGTTGATGTACTACATAGCGGTGAACCAAGACTTCCGAAAAGATCCAGTCAAACAGCTGGGCCATTTGAAAAATCAGTAAAGCTTGGAGAATAGTGGAAGTGTTGAAGGAACGAGCGGCATCTCCTTCACCGTAAGAAAAGATAGGGTAGTTGATCCCACTGGCCTGGAGTAAGATTAGTAAGGAGACTAGTAGATAGCTTAATTGGATATTCCAGCGAATTCTACCTTGCTTTTCTTCTGGTACCTCTTCTCTTTGAAAGTACCTGGGAAGCCACCTTCTATAAACCCATATATAGCTAATTAGTAGTAGGACAAAGCCTAAACCAATAGTGATTATGCGACCAGTTGTAATACTAAACCCCCAGAGTGTAAAGATCTCTCTAGCGAAAAAATCACTCAGATCCATAGGTGGCTATCTCGTTTTTCTGAATAAAATAAATCGAACTTCCAGCTTCCGGACTATCTGTATAGAACAGCGCCCCCGCATCCAAATCTCGCTCCTCAATGAATTCCTTTACTTGGGTGGCTTGCTGCCCCTGTAGGCAAAGCGGAACAATCCCCCAAATAAATAATATGATTCCCAATATACCTAATCCTAATTTTACGAAAGCTTTCATAAGTATGTATTGCATTCAGAAGAAATGGCAGGGCGGAAGTACACTTAGATCTGCTCCGTAACGCCTGGGAATACTAAATAGAACATAATATAAGCCATCAATAGTGTAAGGGCCAGGTTCAAACTTTGCCCCAAGATGTATAAAATTAGTGGCTTCCCACCCGTGAAGTGCCCTTTTAGTTCTTTAAAGTTGATCGATAAACCAATGCTCACGAAGGCAAGGCAAAATAGCCAACCGCGCAGGTTCTTGGTAAACCCTCCAATCACTCCCTGGTCGATCAAGGTATAAGCTTTATCAGGACCGATCCCAGAATAGATCAAGGAGAACAAAATTGATGCTCCAACAAAGCCTAAAATGAATTTTGGGAAACGCCTCCAAATCTCTCCCCAGCCTATACTAGCTTGGCCCGTCTTTTCCACCTTAGTGGCAAAATAAACTGCCACTCCGAAGGCAATCAGTCCAATCAACATATTTTGGATCATCTTGATGGTAGCCGCTACGCTTAAAGCCTTCTCTCCTAAAAAGGCCCCCGCAGCTACAACCGCGCCGGTTGCATCTATCGTACCTCCAATCCAGGCTCCCCCTAACACCTCTGGCATACCCAAACCGTTGATCACAGCAGGCATGACGATCATCATAATGGATGTAAAGATCATAGACAAACCAATAGCTACGGTCAATTCCTCCTTTGAGGCCTTACTGGCTGCTGCTGTAGCCACCGCCGCCGACACACCACAAACAGACATGTCTGCCGAGATGGTAATATTCAAGGATTTAGAAGATATCTTCAATACCTTCTGACCAAACCAATAGGTGCTGATCAAGACGATGGGCGTGACGATCCACGCCACGAAAATTCCTGGCAAGCCAATGGCAAGGATTTTACCCAATAGGATCTCCGCGCCTAGTAATACTAAGCCGGTCTTGATATACAATTCGGTACTGAGGGCAGGTTTGACCCAGCTGGGTGTTCCGATAGTATTGCTAATCAACAAACCTATGATGATGGCCCAGGCCGCATAGCCAAAACCAATAGCCTTCATATTGGCTTGTCCGGCCAAGAAGTAAGACAATACCCCGATCGTAAATACAGAGACAAAACCCAAGGCAAATTTCCGGAAGGGGGTCCCCATCACCCAACTGGCGATACCAAACAGTATTCCAAAGAGGACGAGCAAGTGAAGCAGCCACGGAATTACATTGGTATGTTTAGCTTCGTACTTCTTTTGTTTGGCTTTCAAGTTTTCCCAACTTGCTCGCCAAGCCAAAATGGCCGTTTCTGCAGCTTGGTTGGCATTTTCATTTTCGAATTGGCCAGCGGCAGCGGTGGCTTGCGCTTGTGCAGCTGCCGCTCTCGCTGATTCCTCTTCCGTCTGAGCTTGTTGGTAGGCAGATTCTTGGGCTGCTCGCTGTGCTTCGGCTTGCTTATGCGTAGTAACAAAGGAAGTCAGGGGATTATTTTTCCAGCCACCTGGTTTGCTGGTGAGACTCTTCAAAGTCTTGCCGATCGGCTCACTACTTCCTTTAATCTTTTGCTGTTGATCAAAAAGGGTATACCACTCGATAGTTCTGAAAGGAGCCTTTTCTTCTTCCGTTTTGAGTTGTGCACTCAATTCCAGGTGTCGCTCTTCTAGTTGATCAGGCGGGTTTAAAAAGAAGGCACCTAAGCCAAAAAGTAAAAGGATGGCGCCGAGCCAGATGGCCCAATAGTCTTCATGTTTAAAAAAGCTGGATCCTGCCATGTCGTTTTGTTTTACTAGCCATGCTATAGATAAAAGTGACCACAGAATGAAAGTGGCATCACTGTGTTGTCCGGTCGGCTGAAATTAAACAATTTTTCACCAACGCTTCGTATCAAAGATCACACAAGAGCGTTTGCCGCTCAAGCCGGGAAGAGAGAACTCATGCACTGATATATGTTGGTGAAAAATATATCCAAGTCCCTACTTTTAGCACGAAAAGCAGTAACTTTGCACATCTTTGAGGTCAGGATAAAACAATAAACTTTCATCTTGGCCATTTCACTACAATTCCTATCATCAAAATTCCAAGACAATGGCAGTACAAGTTGGTGCTAAAGCCCCCGCATTCAAACTTTATTCTTCAGACAAGCAGGAAGTATCTCTATCGGATTATGAAGGCAAGAATGTGGTGCTCTTGTTTTTCCCTTTAGCTTTTACCGGAGTATGTACAACGGAACTTTGCAGCATGCGCGATAATATCGCGGATTATGAAGGTCTAGATGCGCAAATATTGGCCGTTTCAGTAGACTCGCTTTTTACGCTAGATAAATTCAAAACGGAGCAAAACTTGAACTTCCCTCTATTGTCTGATTTCAACAAAGAGACAGCTGTAGCCTACGGAGCATTATACGAAGAATTTGTATTGGGAATGAAAGGTGTGGCTAAACGTTCGGCCTTTGTAATCGATGGTGAAGGCGTGGTACGCTATGCAGAAGTCTTGGATAACGCAGGAGAATTGCCTAATTTTGAGGCAGTTAAGGAAACTTTATCCAGTTTGAATTAGTTATAGGTACGTCAGAGGATATTAAGGCTGCGTGGGGTGGTAAAAAGATAAGGCTAGGCAGCATCAATATCAGCGTCTAAATTTAAATTTGTTAGTATGTTGACTTTTCATGCGGTAGAGGAATTGGAAGAAGTCGTCGTGGAAGACGAGGTGGCGGATAGTGGTACCGGTGAGCATGCGCAATTGGTGGTTTATAATGATGATCACAATACGTTTGATTGGGTTATTCAATGTTTCATGGAGGTGTTGAATCACACCACAGCGCAATCAGAGCAATTGGCTTTGCTCATTCACTTCAAAGGAAAAGCAACCGTCAAAACTGCTCCTAAGTCAGTATTGAAACCCAAGAAAGATGCTTTGGTGGATCGCGGCTTGTCTGCAGTGATTGAAGGTGGCAGCTAACGAAATACGCTTAGAAAGTTAATACATATAGCAAACACTATATTACACGAATAAAGATAGAACTGGGCAAAAGGCAAACTGTCTTTTGCCCTTATTTTTTTAGAAAGAAGTAGCTACGGTAAACCTCCGTAAGTTTTCGGAGCTGCTTTCATATTGCCTGTAGATGCCCGTATTTTGGTTAGACGAAGCCGAATTGGTTTTCCCACATCCTTCTCTGGCTGATCCAAGTGGAGTACTAGCCTTGGGGGGCGATCTGCGTCCTGAACGTTTACTACTAGCCTATCAGAATGGTATTTTCCCTTGGTTCAATCCCGGCGAAGAAATCATGTGGTGGTCACCGGATCCTCGCTTTGTCCTTTTCCCCGATGAGCTCAAGGTCTCTCGTAGTATGCGCCCTTATTTCAATCAGCAAAAGTTTGGCCTCAGCTACGATCAAGCCTTCCCCGAAGTCATGCAATCCTGCCAGACCGTTAATCGGCTAGCGCAGGGGCAATTGGGTACCTGGATTACAGAAAGTATGTTGGAGGCTTACATCCATCTACACGAGCTGGGTTATGCTCACTCGGTTGAGGTGTGGGAAGGCGAAGAACTCGTGGGCGGACTCTATGGAGTGGCTTTAGGAAAGGTCTTTTTCGGGGAGTCGATGTTCAGCAAGCGAAGCAACGCCTCTAAGTTTGGCTTCATCAGCCTCGTCCGTCGCCTGAAGAAGGAGGGCTATACCTTGATCGATTGCCAGCAAGAAACCCAGCACCTGGGGAGTTTGGGGGCGCGAAGCATTGGCCGAGCCCAGTTCTTGGAGCATTTGGAGGATAATAAGCGGGTGGAGACGGATCGGGGGAGCTGGGCGTGAATAGTAACAAGAACAGTTGTGCGTAGTTTCAAACTACGCACAACTGTTTTATCATATCCCATAAAACGCCATGGCGTTGTCCCTAAATAACTGCTGTTGCTCCGCCTCAGAGTAACCACCAGCAATCTGAAAGAAAGCATCATACAAGTTTTCAAAAGTCACACTCACCTTGTCCATTGGGAAGTTTGAAGCGAACATGGAGCGATCAACGCCCCAAAGTTTCAGGCCATATTCTAGATGAGGCCCGATGGCATCTACAACTTCTGCTGCACTGGCCTTCTGCTCCCGAAGATGGAAATCAAAGCCCGCAACGGGCATGAGTAAGCCACTGAGTTTTACATGAACATTAGGTAATTGGGCTAAGGCTGTCAGGTCCTTGTACCAGCTTTCTTGGATTTGCTGGCGCTCGGCTTCGGTTTTGCCGACGCCACCGTGTTCGCCAGCTAGCCCAACTGGACAGGCCAAGTGGTCTAAGACGATTTTAGTATTCGGAACTTGTTTGACGAGTTGGATGAAGTCCTTGAGTTGATGGGCATAGAGATAGGCGTCGTAGGTGAGGTTTTGTTCTCCTAGGCTAGCCAGGCCTTGTTGGAAAGCCTCCGTTTTCCAGGCTTCGCCACGATGGCTATGGTCCATCACCCCTTTAGAAGGGTGCATGGCAATCATATCCCGGACACCTCGGAAGGCTTTGCTGGCAGCTCGATGTCCTTCCAGTATCTTAGGTAGGTTTTCGAGGTCCTCTAGGTGCGCTTGGCCAATGATAGCTAGGGGTTTTATCTCAAGACTTTCCAGCCATTTGGTTTCATCTACCATTGCCATCGGCCCTTTGCCTTCCCACGCGGCTTGAATGTGGACGAAGCCTTCTATCTCATATTTACCTGTGTCTTGATGATAGACATGAGGAAGATGTGGGTTCAGAAAATATTCCGCTTGCCCGACAAAATCGACGGCCGCTCTAGGCATTAGCGTTCGGGTTACCTTCTCTAAGGTCTTGGGCCATCGACCTAGTAGTTTGACTAGGGCAGTAACGGGTCGTGGTGTAGTGTAAGGATCCCAAAGGTGTATGTGTGGATCAAGAATTCGGATTGGCATATGGCTGGCTGTTTGTTGTTCTGTATTATGCAATTCTAGTAACTGTCTAACTTGAGGACTCGTCCCGAATTTGCATCCTTCGGGCTACCTTTATCAATGAGTATCACTAAGTCTCCACTTGGTAATTCTGCGATGTCTCGCACTCGTCCTATGCCCGCCCATAGTTTTTGTGTTCTTCCTGTACTTTCATCATAAGCCATGATGCTCTGCTGAGATAGTGACCCCATGACAAAGGAACCATTATGCTCGCCAAACTTGCTGGATTGTAGTTTGGTAAGGCAGGAAGGAGCAATGCTGGGTGACCAATGTTCTATTGGTAACTCAGATATTTGAGCAGCCTCCATTTCCGTCATGTTTGAAACGGGGGTCTCATCATAATTCCGGCCATGAGAGAAAATGGGCCAGCCATAGTTTGCTCCCTTGTGAATGATGTTTAATTCATCTCCTCCCAGTGGACCATGTTCATTGGAGTATAAGATGCCCGCTGATGCATCATAAAATAAGCCTTGTGGATCTCGATGTCCATAGCTCCAAATGCTACTAGGTTGGGTATGCCCCTCGAAGACCGGATTGTCGGCAGGAACATAGCCGTCAGCGGTGAGTCGGTGAATTTTTCCCACATCCGAATTAAGATCTTGTCCGCCAGGTTCCGGATAAGGATTCCCGCCACTTCCTTGGCTTACGAAGAAATGCTCATCGTCTTGCCAAGCTATGCGGGAGCCAATGGAAAAGGCCTTGGATTCAAAGATTACTCGAAACCCTTTCACGGTATTATCCCGCAAGGCAAACCGAGCTACCCGCATGGCCCAGTCCAGTCCGACATAGGTAATATACACCCATCGATTACTTTCAAATTGGGGATGCAAACTCACATCCATTAATCCGCCATAAGTCAAATAACCATCACTAACTGTTTTAACACTCGGCATATTGGGCAAGGCATTCAACTCACCATTTTGATAATGATACAATTGACCCAGTCGTTCGGTAACCAAGAATTCCTCTTGTCCGATCACCTCAATAGCCCAAGGAATGGTAAAGCCAGTGGCTAAGATATTGGGATCTTGGACTTCTACGTTTTTCTTGCTGCATGAAAGTAGAATCAACGCTATGATTAGTAAGATAGGGTGGCGAAATTTTTTCATACTGTTCGAATTGGAGATGAATTGTTCTGGCTGTGTGTAACAAAATAAGGTTTAAGTTTGAAATCATGAAAAGCAGCGCTAATTGATATAGCTATCCGTAGTTTCAAACTACGGATAGCTATATCAATTGACACAAAACCTTTATATTAGGGTATTATATCAACGCGCTCAATCTAAAATTATGTCTAATCGACCGGGCTACGTCATTCGGGACCAGTATGCCTGTTATTTTGTCACCTTTACTATTGTTGGTTGGATTGATGTTTTCTCAAGGAAGGCCTGCAAGGGCATCATCTTGGATGCCTTATGCTATTGCAGAAAACATAAAGGCCTTCATATTCATGCTTATGTGGTAATGGAAAGCCATCTGCACTTGGTTCTTTCTGCCCATCCTTCCAGTAAAGGCCTTTCCGCCATAATCCGTGATTTCAAAAAATACACCGCAAAACAGATTATTGAATGGGCTAGCACAAGTAGCCAAGAAAGTCGACGGGATTGGATGCTTCTGGTATTCCGGCACTTTGGCAAGCGAAATAAGAGGAATGCCAAGTTCCAGGTTTGGAAACAGGATAACCGACCCAAGGAACTCTTTTATCCTAAATTCACCGCTCAAAAAGTCAACTATATTCATCAGAACCCGGTAGCTGCAGGAATTGTAGATCATGCAGAAGACTACTTGCATAGCAGTGCTCGAAACTATGCCGGGCGAGATGATTGTTTGCTTGAAGTGGAATTATTGGACTTTTAAAAACAGCTGTTCGTAGTTTCAAACTACGCACAGCTATATTCAAGTTTCAAACTACAGACAGCTATTAATTCTAGATGATGAATCATAGATCAAAACTGGTTATTAGCACAGCGCTCATGGCGCTCACTATAGCATACTACTCTTATGAGTTGCTTTTCCAATGCTGGAACCTGGATAACTGGGATGGAGGTCTAGCCCTTCTGTTCCAACTTCCAGGGATGGCGATCGGAGCGAGCGCTATTTTGACACTATGTCTGAATTTTGTGCTGGCCAAACAGATGGAGAAGGATTGGGCGCCTATTAGAAGCGCAACGATATTAGGAATAGTTCTATTTGTCATCATCTCATGTATCCCTTTTACCTACATGGGGTTCATGATATTTGTGGTATGGCTACCTACCATACTGAGTATTTGGATAGGGATTGTGTTGTTCTTGATGCATACACAACAGATCATGGACTTTCGAGAAGATCAATAAACAACAGGGGTGTATTGACTTAAATTTATACGGTATCAGATATATCATTTTATGAATGACCTTCTTCCACTAATTTCTATGTTTTTCTTTATAGTTAGTGTTTTCTTTCGATTCAGGGAGAATGCTGTCACCTTGTACCAATACTATAATTTGCCGATTTCAGAACATTATACTTGGACCATTCCACTGAAAGATATGCGCTTACGGATGGAAAGTGCGGAAAATCAAGAATTGAAAGAAGATCTGAGACGCAGCATAAGAAACCGAAAACTGTTTTTCCTCTTCTTGGCTTTGACTTTTTTGACCATGATATTAGCCGGGCTACGATCTTAGTGCTGTGCACATAGCTGTTTGTAATCTTAAACTACGCACAGCTGTTTTTTGTAACATTTAGATGGAACCAACCTCCCTCTTATGCGTAGTTTCAAATATATTTGAGTACTGTTATGTATTGTCTTTCTAATTCTGTCATCCATGCAAGCAAGAAATTGGCCATTACTCGTATTGGGATTGATTTTGTGTTTGGGCTTTCGAGGCGAAGGGAAGTATCCTACTGATGTCTTTCAGGCACCTGTCAATACCCCCATGCGCCTGTCGGGTACTTTCGGAGAACTTAGGTCTAACCATTTTCATTCCGGTATTGATATTAAAGGGGGGATTGGTGTACCATTGGTCTCGATCGGAGATGGTTTTGTATGGCGGATAAAAGTAGAAGCCGGGGGCTACGGTAATGTCCTATACATCAAGCATCCCAACGGCTATACCTCCGTTTATGCGCACATGCATAAGTTTAAATCAGAGATCGCCGATTTTGTGAAGAGTACGCAGTATCAGAAGCAGCAATTTAGCTTGGACCTGTATCCAGACCCCAGCCAATTTCCAATAACAAAAGGAGAACAGATTGGAGAAATGGGAACGACTGGCTATTCTTTTGGGCCACACTTGCATTTTGAAATCCGGGATAGCAAGACAGAGAAACCAATCAATCCACTCTTATTTGGTTTAGATGTACCCGATACTCGCAGACCTCGCATGCATCAAATTCGAGTATACGAGCTCAATAACCAACGAGAAACGCAGAGAGCAAAGACCTATAGTTTATATCCGAAGGGAGATTGGATGGGATTGAGGGGGGACACGGTGTATGTTGATCAACCCAGTGTAGGCTTAGGTCTAAAGGTGTATGACCATATGAATGGCGTTAGCAATTGGAATGGCGTGTATGCGGTAGATATGTTTGTGGAAGATTCCTTAGTATATAACTATACCATGGAGACCTTTTCCTTTGATGAAAGGCGCTATCTAAATGCCCATTTGGATTATGAAGAAGTGGTGACGGCTAAGAGCTATTTTAATCGAACGTACACTTTGCCCGGGAATGATTTGACGATTTACAAAAAACGGGAAAATGATGGAGTGATTTGGGTGGACAGCGAGCAGGCTCAAGAAGTGGTAATGGAAGCGAGCGACGTTAAAGGGAATATCACGAAACTTAGATTCTGGGTTAAACAAAAGAAAAACCCAGTGGAAGCCACAGCGAAACCGTACAATTATATCCTACCATATGATCAAGAGAACATCATAGATAGTGGATCACTCTACCTTCATATGCCAGAAGGAGCGCTGTATGAAAACCTCTACCTCTGGTACGAATCCGTGGAAGATCCAGGTAAGGAGATCTTTTCTAATGTGCATCATCTACATGATTATCGGACCCCCATCCACAAGTATTTTGACCTTTCGATTAGACCTACTAGGCTTCCTGATGAACTCCGAGACAAAGCATTTATTGCTAATTGTACGCAGGGAAATAAGATTGTGAATCTTGGTGGTGAGTGGGAGGATGGCAAATTGAAAACAAAGATCCGCCAATTAGGAGACTTCTGCATTATGGTCGATACCATAGCCCCGACAATTGCTATCAGACGGTTTAAATCTAATATGCGAGGCTATAGTCAGTTTAGCTTTATTATCAAGGACGATATTGGAACCTCTGGATTAGCGAAAGGTTTGCAATTCCGCGGCACGATAGACGGCAAGTGGGTATTGATGGAATACGACCTAAAGCATGATCGTTTGATACATCGCTTTGATGATACGCTACCGGCTGGGGAGCATCAGTTTCGCCTAGAATTATGGGACCATCTAGGCAATACCAGGGTGTTTGAACGAAAGTTTACAATCTAGCACGAGATAAGCCTTGTGTGCATCAAGACGATAATGCGGCCTATCTTAAAGGGCCAACAATCGCTAGTAGGCCCTTACGTTTTTTCCTTCCATGTAATTCATGAAAGCCTTATTTACTACTTTATTACCACCAGGGGTTGGATATTCACCAGAAAAATACCAATCCCCATTATTTTTTGGACAGGCCTTACGGAGGTTTTCAACAGTCTGGTAGATGATTTCAACCTTAGGTTTGATGCCCTTAGGTTTTACAATTTCTGCAATCTTCTTAGATACTTCCTCGTAGGTAAACTGGTCGTATAGTGCTTTTACTTCATTCTTTATCTCCTCTTTAGGGAGATCCTCCTGGGCCTTGCAACGTTCGTAAGTTTCATCCAGTAGGTGTTCCTTGTTATTGTCTTTCAGGAGAGCTACCAAGGCACGGAATGCCACAAAATTATTCATTTTGGACATATCAATACCGTAGCAATCCGGATAGCGAATCTGAGGAGCAGACGAAACAATCACAATCTTTTTAGGACGAAGTCTTGATACGATCTGTAATATGCTATCACGAAGGGTGGTTCCCCTAACGATGGAATCATCTAGCAACACCAAGGTATCCTTTTCGTTTTCTACAATCCCATAGGTTACGTCGTAAACGTGGGATACCATTTGGCCTCTGGATGTCGTATCCGCAATGAAAGTTCGCTGTTTGGCATCCTTCACTACTATCTTTTCGACCCGCGCTTTTTTGGCAAGAATCTTTTCAAGTTTCTTTTGCTTGAGATCCTTCCCTTGCGCAAGAATTTTCTCCTTCTTATGACAATTCAGGGCCTTCTCAATGCCTTCCATTAATCCAAAGAAGGCAGTTTCTGCGGTGTTGGGTACGAAAGAGAATACAGTCCGATCGTAGTTGTGATCAACAGCGTCCAATACATCTTTGGTCAAGAGTTCTCCTAGTTTTTTACGCTCTAGGTAGATATCTCGATCGGTTCCTCTTGAGAAGTAAATGCGTTCAAAAGAACAAGCAGCACGTTTGCGCTTCTCTATGAAAGGCTTATTGATGATTTTACCATTGTACTTGACCACCAGTGCATTTCCTGGCTCTATTTCATGGACTTTTGAAACGTGTACATCGAAGGCCGTTTGGATGGCAGGCCGCTCCGAAGCAACGACGACCACTTCATCATCCTGATAAGCGAATGCGGGACGGATACCTTCAGGGTCACGGATCACAAAGGAATCTCCGTGCCCAATTAAGCCAGCCATTACATATCCACCATCAAATTTACGACTGGCCCTACGTAACAAGCGGTGTACGTCCAGGTTTTCGAAGATGAGCTCGTTGATCTCAATATTGCTGTGTCCATCCGGTTTGAACCAGGTATGGAGTCGCTGCACCTCATCATCCAAGAAATGACCGATCTTTTCCAAAACCGTCACGGTGTCTGATACTTCCTTGGGATATTGCCCCAACTCTACCAGTTCAGCGAAGAGCTCGTCTACATTGGTTAAGTTGAAATTGCCAGCCAAAATTAAGTTACGGTTCACCCAGTTATTTTGGCGGAGGAAGGGATGACAGGTTTCAATAGTATTATCGCCGTGCGTACCGTAGCGAAGATGCCCTAGGAGCAACTCGCCCACATAGGGTTTATTGGCTTTGAGCCAATCAGCATCCTGGCGCTGTTCATCCGTCAGATCTTCGAAATGTTTGGCATAGACAGAACCAAAAAGGTCATCCAGGTAGTTGGTTGCATTACTACGTTTTCGGCTGATGTACTTATGCCCTGGAGCAGCTTGCAGTTTGATCGTAGCAATACCCGCACCATCTTGCCCTCTATTGCGTTGCTTTTGCATGAGTAATCGAAGCTTCTCTAGTCCGTAGAGAGCTGAGCCATATTTTTCTTGGTAAAAACTTAATGGCTTAAGTAGTCTTACTAGGGCGATGCCGCACTCATGCTTGATAAAGTCGCTCATGAAGCCTGTCTTTAATCGCGCCGAGTCCTTTGGAAATCAGCGCCATTGTTTGTTTGGATGAATGACGAAAAATAAACTTTACTGTTACACCTTATCCAAAAGCCATAGACCACTTCGCTGGAAGCCTACGAAGGCAAGTAAGTAGTCAAAAATAGCTTAGGGAAAAAGGTGTAGTGTAATGGGTTCCCGTTGCCGGAACGCTTTCATTTAAAGGTGCAAAGTTAGGCTTTTAAAAACGTTTTTTCCAATGAAAAGTTGAACGCCATTTACGAATTTCACAAAGCATAGTAGATCTAGTTCGGAATTCAATCCGTTGGCCCTGACATTTCTCTATTCTAGGAATATCCCCCATAAGTTCTTTACGGCTGGGCCCCAGCATTCTACCCGCTTGAATTCTGGGATTTCTGGTCTGCAACTATGTACCAAATTAAAATTAAAAGGCTTAAGCTTACAGCGATTAATGTCCATGTATAGGATTTCACCATCCGTATTTTCAGCCAGGCAAGTATACTCTGCAAAAGCATTGGTGTTGGCTAGACTGGCATATAGAAAAGTCAAAACGTTCAAGGTGATGTTTTTTCTTATAAGTCCCTCCGACCACTCGCAAATATCCACTCCACCTGCCCGGCAGATATTGGCTCCATCACTGATGAAAAAGATGGAACGGTTCTTTCCACTACTTTTGGAAAACAGACTAGGTGTTTCTTGCAGGATGTTAAGTAAGGGAGTCGTGCCGTCCGGTACCAAAAACTCCAGGTCGTACTTAAGATCCTTACGCGATCTACTCCCGACGGGAATCCATAACCTGGGTATCGTTCCGCAATCCCCTCCAATGGTACCGATACCCACCTTCACATCGGGGTGCATCTGCTCCAGCATATAGAGCGCCGTCTCTTTCATAACCTGAAAGCGCGTTTGATCTTTGCAGGTTACTTTTTCCATGACCATTGATCCCGAGATGTCTAGCAGAAAAACAATTTCATCGTATTCTGTAAATTTCTTCAGCTTGCTGGCATTATAAGGTAGATTGCCATAGGTGGGGTGAATCTCGATGGAATCAAAATCTTCTTCACTCAGCGAACCCATCCTTACATCTTGCTCCAACTCTAGCGAATCCGATAGTATCTTATAATTCCGTTTAGCCTCCTGGTTATAGCCGTCAAATAGGAGCGCTTGGGCAAAATTATCTCTACTTTTTAGCATATCGCGTTGGTGAACGTGCAGGTGTGGTGCCATGTTGTTTTTTCGGTGAGCATTTTTACCTTGATCCATGAGTTGGGCATAGCCGAGCGCATTATGGAAGATGCTTAAGGTGCTATTTTTCTTGATCTCTTCTTGTAGTTTGATACTGGTTTTGATTAAGGGAATGGCTTTGTGGTACTGCTCACCATAGAGGTAGATCATTCCTTCGATGAAGAATTTTAAGGCGCGCTTTTTGGCAAATTCTGGATCTCGCTCACTAAAGGTCTTTTCCCCTTTGGAAATAATCGATAGCCCTTCTTTGGCCTTCCCAACACGACTTAGGCAGAGTCCGAGCGAAAGGGCAAAGTTGAATTCCTCAGGAACGGCATTGTAGGCTTGCTTAAAATGCCCTAGGGCTGATTGGAATCGTTCCTCTCCATAGAAGAAAGCTCCTTTGTAGTAGTGCTTGTAGGCTTCCTTCTTCCCTGCAACGGCTTCCACGGGAGGATAGGCGGAGGTTGTTCCTAGCAAAAGGAGTAAGAATAACAGTCTAAGGAGCTTCATGGGATCTTCAATAATTTGGATAAGTAAAGTTCGTTAATCCAGCACAAGATTTCCAGAAATGGGGAACTAATCTTATATATTACCTTTTACCATAGAGGAAACAATTCAAGAACAAAAACATTGCATGGAAGATTGGAAACTCAGCCCTGAAGCAGCCATTGAACGACAAAAGGAGTTACAAAGTTTAACTCGTCTCACTCCTTTAAAGCGTTCGATCCGCACCATCGGAGGTGCAGATATCGCCTATGATCAATCTTCCGACATTATCTATGCAGGTATCGTCATATTGGATTACGAAAGTATGGAGGTTTTGTTGTGCTGTTCCATACAAGATCGAATGCAATTTCCCTACATCCCCGGCCTACTATCTTTTCGAGAAATTCCTGCCATTATGCAAGCCTGGAATAAGCTGCCCGAGCAGCCGGATGTGATGATGATGGATGGGCATGGGATTGCTCATCCGAGAAGGGTGGGGGTAGCTACTCATTTTGGTATTTTGACAGACTGTCCCACTTTGGGTTGCGGAAAGACTCATCTACTGGGTGAGTATGAGGAACTGGAAGTCGAAAAGGGAAGTACTAGTCCCTTGTTAGATCAAGGGGAGACAATAGGACATGTCGTGAGAACTCGAGCGAATGTCAAACAGGTCTGGATCTCTCCGGGACATGGTATGAGTATGGAGCAAAGTGTGGAAATCGCTTTACACTGTGCCCGTGAGTATCGCATTCCAGAACCAACTCGACAGGCAGATCTATTAGTCAATGCCATTCGAAGGGGAGAACGGAAGCTAGGCGTAGAGATTCTGAGAGAAAGATAGCTTAGACAAATTCGCTGGGAGGATCGCGATGCATATACTCTGCTAATTCTAGGGCATCCTCGTAGAAGGGAAGTAATTTATCAATGGGTTGCAGTTTGCTTTTTTCGTAGATCATCAAATATCGACCCTTGCCCTCCAAGGTGAGATGGTTAAGCGTTAGCAAAAGATCTAGTACATCTTTCTGAAAGAAGGGTTTAACCAAGTCCTTGGCTGAACTATTCAAGACGAATTCCTTGTTGAATGCTGGAGTGTGTCTAAACTCCGGCTTGCCGCTGCTGAGCAAGGTCCCTAGTTTCTCGAAGGTGCCTTTGGGGCGCAATAGGAAGGTTGGAAAATCGTAGGCAGAGGATTCAAAGATGAGAATCGTGGTTTGCCGTTTGCCACTGTCTGGGTAGTACTGATAATCGAACAGTTGAACACTTCCTTCAATATTGGGCAGCTTTTGCGTGCAAAAATGTCGTATCGTCTTTCGTTTGCTACCCTTAAAGATCTTCAAGTCCATCAGTTCAAACTCAAGATCCTTTATCCCGCGTTTTTTCTGATAAGCCATCCCCATGCGATCAGCAAATCGCGAAAGGTCAGCTTGTCTTTCATTACCGAATATACTATCCTTAAGATCTTCGAAAAATTCGTACATGAAGGAGTGAATTGAACCTTCCAAAGTTAAAAAAAATGAAAAACCGGCAGTCCTAATTAGTCGAACTCGCCTTTAGGCTAGACGTAAAGTCCGTATAACTATCATCTGGCCAAAGCCAGGTACCAAGCAACATGCCCACCCAGCTGGCTAGGCCGCCATAGATCAGACTAGGGATAGCAGTCCCCATTATTTCACAGGCCAACCAGACCCCCATACCAGCTAGTATCGCTACCAGAGCTCCAGTACAGGAGGCCTTTTTCCAATAGAGACCGGCTGTGAGTGGGATGAACAAAGAAACTAGACTCAAGGCGGAAGATTGGCTGACTAAGTCAAAGATATTACTGTTCCAATTTGCCATTATGGCTGAACAAATAGCTACTCCAACTACGGACCAGCGCATGATCTGCAGTAGTTTTTTATCTGTGATATCCTTGAGGTAGGGGCGGATGAGATTTTCACCAATTACCGTGGCTGGGGCTAAGATAGCCCCTGAGGTGGTACTTAGAATAGCAGAAAGTAAGGCCCCGAAGAAGAGAATCTGTAGGAAAAGGCTGCTGTGTTGTAGTACCATTTGCGGAAGTATCATTTGTGGGTCCCCACTATTGAGCTCCGGATAAAGAACTTTCCCACATAAACCAATGAAGAGCGGGATTAAGCCGATGATTAAGTATCCAGCGCCACCAAGATAGGAGGCTCTAACGGCGGTGTCGGCGGATTTGGCGGCCATGACCCTTTGGAAGATATCCTGCTGGGGTATAGAGCCTAGCCCGATGGTAATCCAAGCTGCCACATAATGGGCAATATGGTGTAAGTCAGCCTGAGGGGTGAATCGGAAAAAACCTTCAGGAGCTCCTTCTACTAGTCGATCAATACTGCCCACCTTAGCGAATAGCTGGGCCGCAAGAATGACTAGCCCTAGGAGGATCATGATGGTTTGTACGAAATCGGTAACGGAGACGGCCCACATGCCACCGATATAAGTATAAGCCACAACAACAAGCGTGCAAATCATAATGCCCCAGAAAAGTGGAACATTGGCTATCGTGTTGAGAATAATGGCCATGGCTACTAGCTGTGCCGCGATCCAGCCAAAGTATGAAGGAACCATGAAAATAGCGGAAATCAACTCGGTACGCCGATTGAAGCGAATGCGGAAGAAGTCGTTGAAGGTGATGATGTTTAGCCGATACAATGGACGAGCAAAGAAGGCTCCTACCAGGATAAGACAAAGTGCAGCTCCAAAGGGATCTTCAATAATACCTATGACGCCGTGTTCGATAAACTCTGAGGAAGCGCCCATGATGGTTTCGGAACCAAACCAGGTGGCGAACAAGGCCGAGGCTGCTACCAGCAACGGTAGATTCCGGCCCGCGAGGGCAAAATCCTTGGCCGTCTTTACTCTCCTAGAAGCCCACCAACCAATGGCTATGGTACCCAGGAGATATAAAATGATAAAGGAGATCAGCATAGGGCTTATTGGCAATGCGTTAATCTGCGGGTAATTTATCACTTTCCCTATGGAGTTGGTAGCTGAAATGAGTATTCAAAGACATTCTTTGAGCTGAAGTGATGTATTATGAGCCCAAATGCTTCCAACTCTATAATAGATAGTGAAAAAGAACTATTTTTAGTTGTTTCCGTATGCTAACTAAAGCCATGTATGAAAACCTTTGCCCTCGTCTTCTCTAATGTATTCCTAATCTACTTGCTGTTGGGGTTTGCCTTTGCCATTGTATTCATTACAGTTGGAGCAGGTAGGTTGGACGAAAAAGTCAAAGGCACCTCCTGGGTGTTCAAAGCCCTGATTTTCCCGGGCTCAATCGCACTATGGCCAGTCCTTCTTCTTAAATGGATGAAAAAGTCGAAATAAGATGATTGTACGATTCCGAAAACGTCATCGGTTGATGTGGTTATTGATTGGCGTTTTACTTCCAGCAGCTTATATCATTGCGCTATTAGCTCGTCCTGGGGAAACTGAGATCAAAGGCACTGCCCTTAACCAGCCGTCTACTCAGGTTGTGAAGGAAGTAGCTACAACGGCCAATCTCGATGCTTGGCTAAGCAAGGATGATTTGGATAACCATTATTTGGAGATTGACTATAAAGAAACTTCCCAGCACCCCTTAGCCACCTTTTATATTGGACCAAAAGAGGATGGTAAAATTGATGCCTATCGACTATTGGGAAAAGTTGAGGCGAAGGGGAGACAACGCTTTATACTGGATAGTCTGACATTGGCGCAGGGTAAGCAATATCTACTCCAATACGATCCCATAAAAAAAGAGAAAATAGCTACAACAGCTTTAAATATGCAATAGTGTAAGGATGGGCTTAATCAGCAAAGATTGTTCCATCCCACACTTATAATCATAATGTTTAAGAATTATGAGTGTTGAATATTCACCGGTATTGTGGAATCGGCAAAAGAAGCGATATGATCTGGCTTTGCTGGGTTTTGTAGCGCTATATTTTATCCTTTTTGCAGGTTTCCACCTTTGGTTACACCCCAGTACGAGTCCAGAATCATTGATCATTCGATCAACAGCTACTCTAGCATTTCTCTTGTTGCATGTGATATTGGTGATTGGACCTTTGTGTCGTTTGAATTCCCTCTTCTTGCCATTGCTCTATAATCGCAGACATCTAGGGGTTAGCATGTTCTTGATCGCTTTGATTCATGCGATTGTGAGTTTGATTCAATTTCATGCTTTGGGCGATGTGAGTCCATTAGAAGCCTTGTTTACTTCCAACTCCAACTACGATTCGATTTCGCAATTCCCTTTCCAGATCTTTGGTTTTTTTGCCTTGCTAATCCTGTTCCTCATGGCTGCCACTAGTCATGACTTTTGGCTAGAAAATTTAAGCCCAAGAATTTGGAAGGCATTGCATATGATGGTCTATGTAGCCTATGCCTTAATTGTACTTCATGTGGCCCTTGGCGTCTTGCAACAAGAAGGAGTACCCCTTGGGGCAAGTTTACTAGGAGTTGGGATGCTTGTGGTAATCGGCTTACATGTGACGGCAGGCTTAAAAACGAATACTGGTGAAAGTAAAGCGCTTAGTGACGCTACAGATGGGTTTGTACCTGTATGCAAGGTTCAAGATATAGCCGAGAACCGAGCTAAGGTGGTGATCCTAGAAGGAGAGAACATTGCGATCTTTAAATACGACGGAAAACTCTCTGCTATCCACAATGTATGTAAACATCAGAACGGACCTCTAGGAGAAGGCAAGATCGTGGATGGGTGCATCACTTGTCCCTGGCATGGCTATCAATACTTGCCAGAAAACGGCCAATCTCCCCCACCTTTTACCGAAAAGGTTAAAACCTATGACGTACGAGTGAATGAGGACACCGTTTATGTCAATCCCGAGCCGCATGCGGAAGGCACTAAGCGACCACCCGCCGTAATCGGGTAGGGGCTATGTCGAGAATAATCAATTAGAATGCATTACGCGCCCGAGGTATTCTAGGTTTAAGTGCCCAAGTACAATAAGATAGGTTGGCTATCTCGCCTCGGCGTTCAAATAAAATGACTGATATGTCTGATCAGGGTTTTTACATTGGATATTTGCCGAAAATGCCGAATGGACATTGGCGCAAGATTAGACTCTTTCTGATAGGAGTAGGAGTACTGTCTATTGTTGCGGCCTTTATGATCGTAAAAGGACAGAAAGAATTTAATACAGCCACCTTTGAACTCGGGAAACCTACCGTGGTGAGTGGGGTCTTAACTACAAACCCAGTTCCACTATTACAAGTCGTACAGGGGAATGATTTGTCTGGCCAGGCGGTAATACAAAGCATTCTACTCATTGGGTTTGGAAAGCACGGAGCAGAAGCGTCCTTGGATTCGGCAGCAGCAGAAAGAAAGATGCCGCTTGAGGGTAAGATGTTGACCTTGGAAGGAACCTTGATTTATCATGATGGGAAAACGCTATTGGAACTGACAAAAGGTCCTTCTTCTGTTTTGCAAGTAGAGCAAGCCCAGCCTGTCAGGAGAACCATTGAGCGACTTCCAGGCTATACCTTCACGGGGGAAATAGCTGACCCCAAATGCTATTTTGGCGTGATGAAACCAGGAGAAGGTAAGGTGCATAGATCTTGTGCTTCTCTTTGTATTGCTGGCGGTATTCCGCCTGTTTTAAAAACCAAATTAGCCGACGGTAGTACCGCTTATTTGATTGTAAAAGGAAGCGACGGACAAGTAGTCAACCAAGAGGTGCTTCCCGTGGTTGGCCAGGCGGTGCGGCTGAGCGGCCAGGTGGTGCGTTATGACGATTGGATGGTGCTGCAATGGGATCCATCCCAAGCAATTGAGACATTGGGCGCTCGCATGATTCTAGATGCGCCAATGTGTGATGAGAAGGGCTTGGCGGCGGTGAGCTATTCTAATAATTGATTAAACCATTCTACTAACTCCTTTTCGTCTACAATACTCCAGGAATGCGGGTGTCTGCTGCCATCCGGTCGATATCCTCGATCTTCAGTTAGCATTAATTGCGCTTCTTTATTTCCTGATAATTGCAGCGTATTGACCAGGGCCGCAGCATCCAGGGCATTCATGCCATAATAGCTTTTTCCTCGATTGTCCATCCACCACTGTACATCGGGTTCTGTGTAGGCCCGCACCGCGATATCCTTTAACCAACGCTCATTTCCTGTTTCAAGATTGGAAAAGCTATAAGGAGAATAATTGATGTAGCTGCTTTCTTGGTTTTTTGGTGTTCCATTTAGGTTCTTTTCTAGGTAGGCGGTGACCCAAGTTGCTTCGTTTACCGCAATGGGACTGATGTTAAGTCGTTTGGCTCTTTCCAAGGATTGCCAGAAGCGCACAAAGTCGATCGGTGAATCACAAGCGGCGATGGCACGTGGAACAAGCCGAGAATTACGCTGATCCTGCTTGGCAAAAATGGCTTGTTTCAAAGCCCTTGTACCCGCTAACGACATTCCGCAAAAAAGCAGGTTTCCTTTCGGGATTTTATACTGGGATATGATTTCCTGCAAGTAGGACTCTATTTGTTGCATGCGTTCTTCTTCAAAGAAAAATTCGAATCGATTACCAGTGGTCACGTAAGCTACAGCTATGCCCAATGGTATGGCATGATGGAAGATCTTATTGATCGTATCTCGATCAGAATTGAAGAAAACGATGAGGCCTTTTGCGGTTTCACTTTTTGGAAGCACCAGGGTATAACCTGCGTCTTCGTAAGGAACGCTGATATTAGGAGCCAGTTGTAAAAGCCCCTGCTTGGGCTCTACCTTCTGTTTGATCAACTGAGCCGTTAGTCCATGGGCACAAAATAGGAAGATGAATAGCGAGAAAAGTGGCCTCATATTACTAAATTAGGGTTCAATTACTCCTTTATACACCATTTTAGCGTCTGCGTTCATCATCTAATGGGAAGGCTTACTTTCCTGGAAAGTATCGATCTGTGGAGACATCTGATTCATGCCATTCGCAGTCGCCGTTTTTCGTTTTTTACCTCTCTCTGTTCCATAATCATTTTCATTTCACTAAATAAATTACTCGACATGAAGAAATTTAGCCCGATCCTGTATCTACTATGTTTAAGCCTTTTTTGGGGCTGCGCACCGGCAGATGGTTCCTACACGGTAGCTAAGGCAAGTCTCGCCAGCGAAACCATGACAAAAGATGAGAAGGCGGTACATGCCGCCGCTATGGATTATCTCGATGGCTTGTACAAGGCGGATACTACTTTTATAGAGAGGAGTATTCATCCGGAACTGAGAAAACGAGGGTACTGGTTCAATAAGAAAAATGACAGTTATTCAGGGGCATCCGACATGACTTATGAACAGCTCATTAAATTGACCAAGAGATGGAACAAAGATGGTTCAAGAGCAAATGAAAACTCCGTTAAAGAAGTGACTGTTTTTGAGGTTTTGGATAAAACTGCTACTGCAAAGGTGACAGCGGTTTGGGGGGTTGACTATATGCATATGGTTAAATTGGATGGCGAATGGAAGGTCATGAACATACTATGGCAGTCTCCTCCACCAAACTCCTAAAGAGGGAGATTACTTTTTTATCGTGAAAATCACGAGCTTTGCTTCCTCAAAATAAGTAAAGCTCGTGTATGGAATTTGTGTCGGAAAAAATCATTGATGCGGTTGCTCTTTCCCTGGAGGATTCTGCTGGCGCTTATGAAGACGCAGTAGAACAGCTTCGGGAAGAGCAACCTGTGATATTGGCCTACCTCTTCAATGAAGAACTGAAGATATTTACACAAGGGGAGAAAGAGTACATGCTATATCTCATTCTCGTTATCTGGCAAGCGATTAAGACTGCCAATGCAGAATCACAGCCTAGTACTTCCGCAGATGCCTTTACTGCCACGGAAGAAAAGAACTGGGAGATCCTGCAAGCCCAGAAGAAGAGAAGTTTTCGAGATAAATTAGACGTGTTTTTTGATCAGTATCCACAGGAAGACCTGCTAGCTTTCATCGAGGATGCCTTGGTTGAGGATGAAGAGGAGGAAAGTGTTGTAACCAAAGAAGGTCGCGAGGCGGTTTTTGTCATATTGAAAACGGTAGTAGATTGCTGGACTCAATCTAGTGCTGCTGCCTCAGGGGCGAAGTAACTTATTGACATTTGCCTTATAATACTTACCAATTGGAATGGTGTGCTCGCCGATGAAGATTCTATTTCCTTCGATGGTTTGAATGTGTTTCACCGCAACAGCGAAGGATTTGTGTACTTGTAGGAAGTCAGCACTAGGGAGCTGACTTAGCAGATCGGATATTTTGCTGCGAGTCATGATCATTTCTCCTGATACAAAGATCTTACAGTAATTGCCTGCCGCTTCGATATAACGGATTTGGTTGACGATCACTTGGGTATGCTTTTTATTGCTTTGTAAGAAGATCCGTTGCTCAGGTGGAGGAGCACTTGGGGTACTTGTCTGAATGCTCTCCGACTTAGTGGATGGGGTTTCAATGGCTTTATTCACTGCTTTCAGAAAACGCTCAAAACTGAAGGGCTTTAACAGGTAGTCTACAATATCTAATTCGTAGCCTTCCAGCGCATATTCTGCATAAGCGGTGGTAACAATCACTTTCGGCGGTTTGGCCAAAACGCGCAAGAATTCAAATCCTTTCAGTTTCGGCATATTGAGGTCCAGGAAGATTAGATCAACCGAATTAGTTTTCAAATATTCAAAGGCCTCCAAAGCATCATAGCAATTCTTTATCAATTGTAGGCTCGGCAACATGTCGCAGTAGCCTTTAATGATTTCATGAGCCATGAATTCGTCGTCTATGATGAGATATCGGGTCATGTGGTTGTTAGGCTTAGTTTGGCTTTGTAAATATTCCCCTGCGTGTTTAGGGAAAGCTGGTGCGCTTTAGGATAGGCTAACTCAAGCCTTCTCTTGAGATTTTGAAGACCAATTCCAGCACCACCGGGGAGCTCTAGATCGTCGAAGTTATTTTCTACGGAAAAGTGTATCGTATCACCTTTCGTCGAGAGATCAATATCAATAAAGGCATTTTCTCGTAAGTTCTCCACACCGTGTTTAAAGGCGTTTTCCACCAGAATAATGAATAACAATGGCATGACCCTATATCTTTCCCCTTCGAAATCCGAACGGAAGCGGACGTCGATGGTTTTGTGATAACGCATTTTGTGAAGACTGATATAGTTCTTTAAATAGGCTACCTCCTGCTCTAGTTTTACATAATCAGCTTGACCTTCATAGATGCTGTAGCGCATCATGTCTGAAAGCTTTAAGATGAGGCCCTGTGCCGTTTTGGGGTCTTTCCCAACCCAGCCGTATAGGTTATTCAACATGTTAAAGAAGAAGTGCGGATTGACCTGACTCTTTAAATGAAGAAGTTCCGTTCTGGATTTTTCACTTTTAAGTTTGACGAGTTCTTGGAATTGACGAATTACCCATCCTATGGCTAGTACAATCAGCACTAAGAAATAACATAATGCCAAAGCCATGGCTTGGTCTTCCATGTCATCGGCAATTAAAATTAGTAGTGTTAGCGCTACGCTGATACTGAGGTACCAAAAAGAATAATTGTATAGGATGGACTTGCCATCGGCTGGTAGCCCCTTTTTCCTGAGGTAATAGTGGAAAAAACGGAACAGTACTATGAAACCAAGCAATTCAGCGAATATGAAACTTAGGGCAGGAATTTTTTCAGCACTTTCTAGAATCCCGATAAAGAAAATGGCTACCAATAGAACCGATAGAACCTTCCATTCATTTTTGAGCCAATAGGGAACAAATCTTATTAAAGGCGTTCGCTTTGTGAGCCAGCGTAAAGGCTTATAACTGATCGTACAGAAAGCTAAGCCTGCCAACAACACCCCAGTTAGTTCTACCCCAATAGATAGAATACTTAGTCCGCTACTAAGAAACAGCAGGGCCAACCCAGGAATGAGCAGGAATCGTAGCAACTTTCTAAGCCTTTTCATCCCTCAATATTAGGGATATATTAGCCTTCATGCAAAGAAGTTGTTGAACGGCACCTGTTCAGTGACCAAAGTAGCTGTAAGTGGGATGAAGTTACTTGCTAGAATGACAAACATCTTATAAGCCGAGGAGGACGCTACTAGTCACATATATTTAGGAGTAGAAAAATTGGTCCATAGGTTTGTTGGCGAAACTAAATCGCATCTACAAATTCTATGAAAAAGACCATCTATCTAATCTGGGGAAGTATGATCGCTATTTTGATCGGGACCTACTTCATCTATCCTTCTATGTACAGCACTGCATCGATAAAATATTGGATCGAATGGTGTAGTCTCAATATCTGGCTGGCTTATATTTTGATCACGATTCTGAGAGGCGTTTTTCTGCTACCAAGTACCCCCTTCGTTTTAGGAGGAGTGTTCCTTTTTCCCCATTCTCCCGCCTTTGTATTGTTTGTTTCTATGATAGGAGTGCTACTTTCAGCCTATTTGGTCTACTATCATTCGGGAAAATTGAATTTCAGTCATAAGATAGTGCACAAATACCCAGAAAAAGTACATCAGCTCAGTGAGCGCCTACAAAGCAAAAGGTCGACCATGGTGATCACGTTCTGGTCCATGTTCCCGCTGATACCAACAGACTTGATCTGTTATGTCGCTGGTTTAGTCAAAATGCCTTTGCCCTATATGTTGGCTGGCGTATTGATCGGAGAGTTGTGCTTGAATTTTTGTTTGGTGTATTTAGGTGGAGCTTTGATTTAAATGGAGGGATTAAATACTATAAAAAAAGTATCCCGGGTCTAAGCATTTGCTTATATCCGGGATACTTTTTGACTATTTCGAGGAGTATCAGGAATGCTATTAGCTTATTGCGCTGATTTAGCTTCTTCTTCCTTTCTCAATTCCTTTCTCAGGATCTTACCTACATTGGTTTTCGGCAGATCTTTTCGGAATTCCACTACCTTAGGAACCTTATACCCTGTCATATTCTCGCGACAGAATTCTATCAGTTCCCCTTCGTTCAAGGATTTTTCTTTCTTCACTACAAAAACCTTCACCACTTCCCCAGACTTCTCATGTGGAACCCCGATAGCGGCCACTTCCATTACCTTGGGATGCCCCGCTATTACATCTTCTACCTCATTGGGGAAGACGTTAAATCCAGAAACCAGAATCATATCTTTCTTACGGTCTACAATTCGGAAAAAACCGTCTTCGGACATTGTCCCGATATCTCCGGTGCACAACCAACCCTCTTTAATGGTTTCTGCCGTAGCCTCAGGGCGATTGTAATACCCCTTCATCACCTGAGGGCCTTTTACCTGAATTTCTCCAACTCCACCTGGGCCTTGTACCGCTCCTGCATCATCGACGATTCGTACCTCTGTGGAGGGGATAGGTACACCAATTGTTCCCAATCGACCCGTGCCGTCCAATGGATTGGTCGTGACAACTGGAGAAGCTTCAGTCATTCCATACCCTTCTGAAAGGAAGCAACCCGTTACGCGCTGCCATTCCTCTGCTACTGCCTTTTGGACGGCCATCCCTCCCCCAACACTAACCTTCAGGTTACTAAAATCTAGTGCCTTAAAGTCTTTGTTGTTAACTAGAGCGTTAAATAAGGTATTTACACCCGTCATTAGCGTGATCGGATACTTCTTAAAGGTATCGACCAAGGAGCCAAGATCTCTTGGGTTAGTGATCAGTATATTATGTGTACCGATACTAAAAAGTACCAGGCAGTTTACAGTAAAGGCGAAAATATGGTACATAGGAAGCGGACATAAAGCTACTTCTTCCGTTTCCTTGAGAAATGGCTGCATCCAGGCTTGGTTTTGCTGCATATTCGCAACCAAGTTTCGGTTGGTGAGCATGGCGCCTTTTGCCACACCTGTTGTGCCACCCGTATATTGCAGAAGGATCACATCATCTGGCCCTCCTTGGTGTTGAGGTAGGGTGAATTTCTTGCCTTGCTTTAAGGCTTCCGAAAAACTGACCGTATTGGCAATATCGAATTTCGGAACCATCCGCTTTACCTTACGCACCACGAAATCTACCACTGCACCTTTTACTGCTCCCAATAATTCTCCAACGGAAGTAGTAATCACCGTTTTGATCTGCGTGTCACCGAGAATTTTTTCCAGGTTGGAAGCAAACAACTCCGAGATGACGACCGCCTTCACTCCTGCATCATTGAATTGGTGCAACATCTCTCTAGGCGTATATAACGGATTGGTGTTAACCACGATAATTCCTGCCCTTAGAGCACCGAACAGTGCAATGGGATATTGTAATAGGTTGGGCATCATTAATGCAATCCGATCTCCTGGCTCGATGCCACGGGAGTTTAGGTAAGCACCAAATTGACGGGAGTAGGTATCTACCTGGCCAAAAGTTAGCGTTTTGCCACGGCAAGTAAAGGCAGGTAAATGGCTATACTTCTTGAAGGTTTCTTCGAACATTGATACCAGACTGGGGTAACAATCCGCATCGATATTGGCGGGAACGCCATTTGGGTAATTCTTTAACCAAGGTCTTTCTTCGCTCATGTTGGTATTACCTTATGTATTAAGAATGCTTTTATCTATTACAATTAGACAAGAAATGTAGACTAGCTGTTCTGTAACGCCTAAAAATAAGAATTTTCACTAGTATGGAGAACTAACGTATTTGGATAAAACACTTATTCAGTTGATAATCAGATACTCTATCCATTTGAAATCCTCTGCTTTATAGACGCTTAGCAGAGAATAAAGTAACTTCTATTTTCTCTAAAGGTTTGTTTGGCAATACCGCTAATTCGCCGTACCTTTGCGCGGCTAAAAATATTCCTTAACCCGTTGGGAAACCAGCACAAAAAGCATTCTTTCAATGCTAGATGAAAAAGATTTAGAAAACGAAGGGCAAGATCAAGAGACGCCCGAAGTACAACCTGAAGCCGAAGAACAGGTTGAAAAAGCCGCTGAAGAAGTGGTAGAAGCTGCTGAGGAAACAGTGGCAGAAGTAACTGAAGAAGCAACAGAAACAGCTGAAGAAGTTGTAGCTGAAGCAACTGAGGAAGTGACAGAAGCTGCTGAGGAAGTAGCGGAAACTGTGGAGGCTGCTGCTGAAGAAGTAGTGGAGGAAGCAACTGAAAAAGTAGAAGAGGCTGTAGAAGCTGCCACTGAGGAAGTGGCCGAAGCAACTGAAGAGGTGGCTGAGACTGTAGAAGCTGCCACTGAGGAAGTAGCCGAAGCTGTAGAAACTGCTACAACTGAGGAGCCAGCCGCTGAAGAAGCTGCTGCTGAAACTGCTGAAGAGGAGGAAGCTGCTGAAGAAGAGAAACCTGCACCTCAGGTAATCACTATGTCTGCTGACAGTTATCCTGGATTGACTGGTGAAGGTCATGATGACTTTGACTGGACGCTAAGTAAGAGCCAAAGCTCTTCTTACAGCGATCAAGAGAAAGCGGATTATCTTAAGCAGTACGAAGCTACTTTGACTTCTGTATTGGAAAACGAAATTGTTTCCGGTAAAGTAAGTAGCATTCAGGATGGAGATATCGTTTTAGATATCAATTACAAGTCTGATGGATTGGTGCCGATGTCAGAATTCCGCGATATGCCTGATTTGGCAGTTGGAGATTCTGTGGAGGTGTATGTAGAGCAGCAAGAAGACATCAGAGGCCAATTGGTGCTTTCTCGTCGTAAAGCCAAGTTGCTACGCGCATGGGAGAACATCGTAGACTCTTACACGAACGGAACGATCATTGAAGGAACGGTCATTAGTAAGACCAAAGGTGGTTTGATTGCAGACTGCGGTGGTCTAGAAACATTCCTTCCTGGTTCTCAAATTGACATTAAGCCAATTATCGATTATGATTCATACGTAGGAAAGCGTATGGAATTCAAAGTAGTGAAGATCAACGAGGTGATCAAAAACGCCGTTGTATCGCACAAAGCTTTGATCGAAAGCGATTTGGCAGAGCAGCGTGAAGCGATCATCGCTAGCCTTGAAAAAGGACAAGTACTTGAAGGTTTGGTTAAGAACATTACCGACTTCGGTGCATTCTTGGATCTTGGTGGTGTTGATGGTCTTCTTTACATCACTGATATCTCTTGGGGTCGTATCAGCCACCCAAGTGAAATCCTTCAGTTGAATCAGAAGATCAATGTTGTTGTACTTGATTTCGATGAGAACAAGAAGAGAATTTCTTTGGGTCTGAAGCAGTTGCAACCACATCCATGGGAGGTGCTTAGCGCTGAAATCCAGGAAAGCTCTGTGGTGAAAGGTAAAGTGGTTAACATCGAAGATTACGGTGCATTCTTGGAGATCCAGCCTGGTGTTGAAGGTTTGGTACACGTTTCTGAGGTAACTTGGAGCAACCAGCCAATCAATGCTCGCGAATTCTTCAAGCTTGGTCAAGAATACGAGGCCAAAGTGGTTACTATCGATCGCGAAGATCGCAAGATGTCTCTAAGTATCAAGCAGCTTGCTGCGGATCCATGGGATACGATCGAAGAGCAATTCCCACTAGAAAGCCACCACAAAGGAGAGGTGAAAAACCTTACGCCGTACGGTGTATTTGTGGAGTTGAAAGAAGGAATTGGCGGTATGGTACATATCTCTGACTTGTCTTGGACTAAGCGTTACTCTCACCCATCTGAATTCACTAAAGTTGGGGAAGAGATTGACATCGTGATCCTTGACATTGATAAGTCTAACCGCAAACTTTCTCTAGGTCACAAGCAATTGGAAGAAAACCCATGGGATACTTTCGAAAATGTATTCCCTGTAGGTTCTTACCACGAAGCTACTGTGTTGCGTAGAGATGACCGTGGCGCGATTGTTCAATTGCCATATGGTTTGGAAGCATTTGCTCCAATCAAGCACGTGAAGAAAGAGGACGGTACTCTAGCTGATCCAGAAGAAGTATTGACTGTCAAGGTGATTGAATTCAACAGAGATGATAAGAGAATCCTTGTTTCTCACCTACGTTACCTAGATGACATCCGTCGTGAAGCTGATGAAACCGTGAAGAAAGAAAGACAAGAGCAGCGTCAGCAAACACGTACTGCCGTTAAGAAGCAGCAAGCAAGTATCGAGAAGAACACCCTTGGTGATCTTGATGCCTTCTCTGCTTTGAGAGAACAATTGAAAGAAGACGAAGACAATAATTAATTCGTAATTGTCTTCCAAGAATACAGAAGCCTCAAGAGTTTGCTCTTGGGGCTTTTTCTTTTTCAGGGATAGCTTGTTCATGGATCTGAACAATAGAAATTTTGACCAGCGGCAAAAAAGCCTATTTTTAAGCCCCGATTTAGAAAGCTATAAACCCATATTGAATGCCAGTAAATGTAGAAATCAAAGCCCGCAGCTCCCAGATCAAAACGGTTCGTCGCTTGTTGGAGAACCAGGTCGCCCGATTTGTGGGAGTAGATCACCAAATAGATACCTATTTCAAAGTAGCCCATGGACGACTCAAACTACGACAAGGGAATATTGAGAATGCACTGATTCATTACTCTCGTTCAGATCAGGCCGGACCCAAAAAATCAGAAGTGTTACTTTATCAATCCCCAACCACAGCTAACTTGAAAGAGGTGTTAGAAGCTGCCATGGATAAGCTGGTAGTAGTGGATAAAATGAGAGAAATTTATTTCATTGATAATGTGAAATTCCATCTCGATAAGGTAGAAGGACTCGGTACTTTCGTCGAAATCGAGGCAATTGATCAAGATGGAACGATAGGGGAGGGGAAGT
>ENA-UENX01000005-UENX01000005.1-marine-metagenome-genome-assembly--contig:-NODE-5-length-94953-cov-151.187705_pt1 | contig 94953 bp, 67 predicted proteins | sample MGYA00237875_ERZ529327 | MGnify/ENA primary metagenome ERZ529327 (study PRJEB26372, sample SAMN05368347) | marine metagenome | biome: cultured habitat; feature: ocean water; material: water; isolation... | reverse complement strand
ACCTTGTTTTTCTAACACTCCTCCTAAACGGTTCCAAGCAATAGTAAGAGACTTTTTATCATCAAGACTTTCATCAATTGCTATTTGTGCTTTAAAAGTTTCAATAGCTTTTTCCGTCTTACCTTGTTTCTTATAAACACCACCTAGTACATTTAGTACTTTAGAATGGCGCTTCCCCCGCGTATCTATATCTTCAATTTTTTGATCATCAGATGAAATATCTTTTGCAGAAATTAAGATTTCTTCTGCTCGTTCAAATTCTTCTACAAAAGACCAATACCGACCTTGGTGCATTTGACATCTAACTATTGTATACCAATCATCAAATTGTTCTGCCCAAGTTTGAAGTCTTTCCATCAGACTAATTCCCTGTTCCCAATAGCCATAATGTTCAAATAACGGCTGCAACTTTAAAACAAATTCATAAGCTTCCTTTCTACTCTCCGTCGTCTGACCCCAATAACTCTGCAACCACTCAGCAGCTAAGAACACATCACTCAAATCTGTAGCAACTTCCGCAATAACCGTCTCATCCTCCAAATCATCAAACTGTAACCGCTCCACAAAAAACTGAGCATGACGTTCCTGAGCCAAACTCAGCAAATTCCTATCTTGAGCAACAGACCTAGCATACTCCCGCACCAAAGGATGTAATACAAAACGGTCCTGTTGAACTTCCTCAGAATTCAACAACGATACCTCATACAACTTATTTAAAAAATCCTCAGCATCAAACTCATCCTCACAACCCCCTGCTGCCATTGCCGTTCTCAGAGCAAACCCATCCTCCCCACAAACCCCCAGACAAGCAAAAAAATCAATTTCCTCCTCCTGCAAAAACTCCAAACTCAAATTCAAACAAGCTACCACATTAAAATCTGGATCTTCCCCCAAGCGTAGTCGTGGTAAAAGTCTCAATTGCTCCTTTTGCCTTTGTAGAGAATCAGCATAAGTAGCCAGCGATCGCCTTTTTCCCCGCAGAGTACCACCTGCAACCTGTAGGGCCAAAGGTAACCTACCAACAACTTCAGCTATCCGTTTTGCTGCAGCTAAGGCATTATCAATCTCACTTTGACCCACAATATTCCTCAGTAAGTCCAGAGCATCATTTTCCGGGAGCGATCTTAACCTAATTGTAGCAGTTTCAGACAAATCCAAAGAAACAGGCAAATTCTGCTTTCTAGTAGTAACAATTATAGCACAACGGTTTCCCCCCGGACGTAGTACCTTAATTTTCGCCTCTTCCGCATTATCAAAAATCAGCAACATCCGCCTGGGAGCAAAGAACCTTTGCATAATCTCCCTAGCTTCTATATCATCATCCTCATCAATAGGATGGCCAATGATTCTCGCCAACTGACGGGCAATACTATTGACATCCTTTTTATCCACTCGCAAACCTATCACTCCGTCAGGAAACTCATACCGATGGACAGTAGCAAAATGATAAGCTAAAGCAGATTTACCAACTCCGCCTCCTCCCGTCAACCCCACAATACTGCATACTTTCTCACCCTCCTGAAACAGCAGTAAATTTTCCAACTGTTTCAGCTCATCCCTGCGCCCAGTAAACGTCGAAATATCTGACAGTGGGAGCTTAAAAAGATGATTATTGACAGGTGGATTGCTTTTTGACTGGCCATCATTTCCGAAAAAAGGTAGGATGTAACCTCATGATCAATCCTCTGAGAGGTTTCCAGGTTTTAGACATCACACCTTCGGTATCCATCTCCAATTCATAGGAAGCGATCGCCGGAATTAAAGGTATAGCAACTTTCAATTTAGCAGAAGCTGATCTCTCCAAACCATCCAACCTAGCTCGAATTTCTGCCAACAAAGCCAACATTTCCGGAGGGTACTCAGCAAAAGAACCTTCAAGAGAAGTAACTGCTTGCTCAACTTGTACCAACTGACTGGCCGCCTGATCTTCAGGAATAACAACCTCCTGCATGGGATAAAGCTCCCAGTATTCCTTTTCATAACGAAAAATATCCGGTAAGACTTCTGTCTTAATGCGTTGCTGTATTTCAAACTTTTTATCACTACCGGGAGAGATAATAGCTAGCTCTTTTTCAAAAGACCCCAGTTTTTCGTAAAGTATTTTAATCGTTTTCTCTAAATCAGCTAACCGTTGATGAATATAAACCATAAATGTTTATCCTAAAATAAAATTTATTGAAATATAGCAGTTTATTAAAATATAGTAACCCCCATCATTATAAGACATTTTCAAACCGTTAAATTTAGATAGTTTCCATTTGACTTTTGAATAGGTAACTTTTGACCTTTCTTGGAGAGCGATCGCTTAAACTAGCAAAGAGAAAACTATATCCTCCTCTGTCCCTATTAATTTTATTTTCATTGTGTAAATTTTATATAATTTTTGTAAACTTTTATGAACTTGAGCCCGAACTTAAACCCAATTTTGTAGTAAATAGGTTAATTTAATCAGGCAAAAGATCTAAATTTTATTATGTAGATAAATGGTTGATCACTTAACAAAACACGAGGAAATACACCAACCATTAAGAAACTTCAAAAACCTAAATAATATTAAATAAAATTTCAAAAATTGATGTATTTCTCCCAAACAATGCTATACTTAATGCAAAACTTTTATCATCAAACAATTAGTAAGATTCAATAACATTAAGAGGAATTACTACTAGCCAATAATTGTATATAATTCTGATATTTATTTGTCCCCGACTCTTCAACTTCCTGGCTCCCGGACTCCGCAGCTCCTAAACTTCCCGGCTCCTCAACTTCCACACATCCCTACTTAGGAAAACATCGAAAAGTTTTTTAGATTTGATATTACTCAGAACTTATAACTAGATAAAACTTCTCAACTTTTTAGTTTTGAATTAAGTCTGAAATTAATAATCAGTTTGAGCAGAATAAGAAACAAAATTAGCCAAAGGCATCCACAACTTTTCAGTTGAGTCAAAACACTGCCAACTTTTACCCTCATCCAAATAACAAATCAAAACCCGATCATTTTGATAGTCAGAAAAATACTCTGCAAAACATAAAAAAGGATGAGTTTTACGACTCAACCTTTTAGCAATAGCCAAATTTGGACATTCAATAGTTAAAATAGTTTCTTCATGCACATAAGCAAGAGAAAAAATGCACTTTCGTAGAATAGCCCTCAGCCAACTTTCCGTATGGTCAAAATACTTATCTATCAGTTGATTTGTCAAAGCTTTTTCTAAAGAACGATCTAATGAATCGTATTTTTTTAGGTGAGCCATATTTAAATCTGAACCTTAAACTGCAGTTGCTTTATTTTATTTGCCAACATAATTAATATAAACCTTTAAATGCCAGAATCAAAACTGGCTTATTCTTACTAAGTCATCAAAACTTAACCATGCCTACCTATACCGGAATTTCTAGCGAAGCATTTCGCCATCCCCTAGATCGACAAGCTGAAGATGCATTACGCAACGTACCTGGATTTGACTTAATTGCCAGTAAATTTGTAGAATTTATTTATAAACGCCCACAATATGTTTATTTAATGGGCAATGGAATTAAAGTTGGGCCTCGTCAATATGCCAGTATCTATCAAATATTTCGAGGATGTGTTATAGATTTAGACATATCACCTGAACCGACCCTATTCGTCTCTCAAGATCCCCAAGTAAATAGTTATTCCCTAGGCAAAGATCAACCCATTATCGTTTTAAATACTGGTCTCTTAGACTTATTAAATCAAGCAGAATTAAAAACCGTACTAGCTCACGAACTAGGACATATTAAGTGTGGCCACCCAATCTTAAATCAGATGGCAACTTGGGCAATGGGTATTGCTTCAGCGATCACAGACGTAACTTTTGGTTTAGGTAATTTAGTTAGCAGTGGGTTAATTTTTGCCTTTTACGAGTGGCGACGCAAAGCTGAATTATCAGCAGATCGAGCTGCTCTTTTAGTCATGGACGACCTAAATTTAGTTATGCAAACTATGATGAAAGTAGCTGGAGTCAGTAATAAGTATGCAAATGAGTGTAGCCTAGAAGAGTTCATTCGTCAGTCTGATGATTATCAAAGCCTAGACCAAGATGGCCTAAATCAAGTTTATAAATTTTTGCTTTACAATGGTGGTCAGGGTCTAATGTTGAGCCATCCTTTCCCAGTAGAACGACTGCGCTACTTGCAAAACTGGGCAAATTCTGCTGAATATCGTCAAATTCATGCTGGTAACTATAAATGTGCTACTAGTGAGGGTGCTGTTGAGGTCGAAGTAAACTCTCCAGAAAATGAAGCAGATGCTTTGCGTCGTGAAATTCAAGACTTAAAACAAGAAATTAACCGGATAAAGTCAAGATAACATGGACTAGGGCAACAGGGCAATAGGGCAATAGGGCAATAGGGAAGTGGGGGGGTAGGGGACTCAGCAAGTCGGCAGGTCAGCAAGCCTGGGACTCGGAGAAATTGAGGTAATTAATAGAATTATAGATAGTGGTCCATTGCCATAGTCATGCATTGTCCGCCATGTTTCTTCAACAGACAAATGGGATCATTTTGCTCCTGTGCAGTGGTATTCCTTTTTCCCGTATATCGTTACCATAAAGGACTAGTACCATAGCACTAAATTTTTTGTCCTCAACAAAAAAAATCTGTTGTCAGGGAAAAGATAGATATCCTATGATATTTGCCTAGAGCGATACTAGCAATTAAAAATTTTTCCGGAAATTAGATTATATTAAGATGTAGTTAAAAATATAACTATTGTAGAAATGTATTTAATCTATTTATTAGTAATTGCTTGATTCTTTCAAAAGTTTATGGCCGAATGCTGACAACTAGCCTATAATTTTTTCTATGCAGACTATAAAAAACAATCAGCTATACAAAACAATCAGGAGTTTCTAATTATGTTACAAGATAAGAAATCCAATGGCTATACCAAACCACCCCTATTTTGGGGTATAAGCAAAGCAGGAGCGATCGCTTTAACAGTAGGAGCTACAGTATTGGGATTTACTAATCCTCCTAGAGATGAATATGTTAATTATGCTTCTAATAAACTGGCAACTCAGATTAAAGAATCTGTTTGTAAAGAATCTAAAGTGCCAGACTTTTTGAATGATTATACAGAAAGTTTAATTAAGAGTTGTGAAAAGTTAATTAAAAGTCAAAGAACTACTATTAAAGAATTAATGGATAATGCCACCAGACGTCAAAACTTAATATTATTTAGTACTTATACAACTGAATTTCATGGTAATAGATATCATACTATTGGTGGGGTGGGAAACTTTCTTACATTTCCACCAGAGAAAATTGATAAAAATTAATGACAATTCATGCTTACTTGCTAACCTTTGTCGGGATATTCAATAGAATATCCCGACTCGACTGATATGCCTAAATATGTAGGCCTTTGTAGAACAAAATGAAACCCAAGAAAGCCTTATTGTCCCTGGGTTACCCTTACAGAATGTTACTACATCCACCAGAGCTAGCCCTACAATTAAGGATATTCTATAGGCAAAGGTTCAATATCAAAAACATCCAGACAGGCACTAGCAATTTGACCAGAATTTAATGCAGCGAATAAATCTGATTCTACCAAGTGCTTGCCTCGCGGAACATTAATTAATTAAATAAGCTCCTGGAGGCAAAGCCGAAAAAAATTTATGGCAAAGAATACCTTAAGTTTGTAGCGTGACTAGTAACAAACAGGCGATCGCCTGACATTATTCTAAGAAAACTTAAACTGTTCCTTCCCGTGAAAGCACTCCACTCCTACAAATGCTTTAGGAGTTCTACTCCAGCCATGAACAGGAAAACCCATCAATTTTAGTTTTTTGGCAACCATCAAGCCAAAGTTCCCCAAGACCAAAACCCCCACAGTCAATGAAGTAGCATCTTGTACAGATAAATATTTCCAACATTGTGATGTCTGTAATACTTGATATTCAAGCAACCGCCCTTGAAAAATCAAAACAGCCATAGTCACATACTCTACCATTTGCAACCTTTTGCTTTCACAGACCAAACGCACAATAGAGATATTATCTGGTAAATGTGGATCTTCTAAAATTCTATTAACACCTGCTCCTAGAGACATAATTAACTTCAAGTAGTGAAACCTGTTTAAGAGCCATATTGCTACACAACACTACCGGGAACGCTGTTTCATTAAGTTGATACATCATTCCCAAATAGTAAGTGGTCAAAAAAAAATTGTTTATAGTAGAGTCTTAGCCCTAAGAAAAATAAAGCTAAAGCCCTACTACAAAACTTAATTATAAATATTCAACCAGAGATGATATTACTCAGTCTTTGTTTTAATACATCTGCTAAACTCCCTATAGGCACTTTCATTTGTTCTCCAGTTCTTAAATCTTTTAAACTACACATATTAGCTGCTGCTTCCTCAGAGCCAATAATAATGCAAAAAGGAATTTTCTGCTTATCAGCTTGTTGTAATTGTTTTCCAACTCCACGACCATCAAAACTTGTTATAACATTCATCCCACTACGACGCAATTTTTGGGAAACATCCAAATAAGTAGCCATCAAACTTTCCTGCATATTCACAACCATAACTGTTGCTGGAGTAGGAGCAAAAGATTCCAGAATACCCGCCTTTAATAAACGACTCATTAATCTAGTTAAACCAATAGAAATACCAACCCCAGGCATTTTTTCCCCAATAAACGTTCCAACTAATTCTTCATATCTACCCCCAGAACAAATACTTCCTAAAGCTTCATGCCCTATTAAAGTCGTTTCATAAACTGTACCTGTATAATAATCTAATCCCCTAGCTATTGATAGATCAATACAAAAACGTTGGTCTGAAACTCCCAAATTTCTGACCCCAGAAATTACTGTTTCTAACTCATAAATTCCCTGACTTAAAACCTCAGAATTTTCCACAGTTTTTGTCATACTTTTCAACTTATCTAAAACATCATCAACGGTACCCTTAATATTAGTAAAATCCCAAACTTTTTCTACTTGATCTTCAGATAAACCAATTTCTTTCAAAGCTTTTTTTACCTTGACTTCTCCCACTTTTTCCACAGTATCAACAATCCGAATACAGGAAACAATATTCTCTACTAACACACCCACAGATGCAAAAAAACCAGTCAAAACCTTACGATTATTAATCCTTATTAGAAAATCTCCAATTTTAATAGCTTCAAATATTTCAGCAATAATAGCTGGAATTTGTGCATCATATAATAAACTTAATTTTCCTCTACCTACAACATCAATATCGCATTGTCTGAACTGTCGAAAACGACCATCTTTTGCCCGCTCACCTCGAAAAACCACATCCATTTGATAACGAGCAAAAGGAAAATTTAAAGCATTTAAATGCCGAGCAATATAAGCAGCTAAAGGAACAGTTTGGTCAAATTTTAACCCCCTTTCTTCTGAACCACTATCTCCTGCTTGGTCTTTTTCTGCCTGACGATTTGGAGGTAAAATTGGAGATAAACCATAAACAATATTATCCCCTTGATTTCCTTTAGCTTGTAGTACTTCTAAACGTTCTACTGCTGGAGTTTCAATAGGTGTAAATCCGTAGCGTTCAAACACCTGACGAATTGTATCCATTAAATAACTTTCCAATCGTTTTTCACCAGGTAGAAATTCGGGAAAACCACTCGGACAACTATAATTAATTTTATCTGCTTTTGCCATTTTTAACCTCAGATATTTTTTTCTTTAGAGCAGAGAGTAAGTAGGGATTTTGCATAAAGTCGTCCCCTGGTCATAGGAATTAAGAGCTAGAGTTATTAGGTAGGAATGAGGTATCTGTGCTCTTAGCCTATAACCTTTAAAAACATTTTTATTCCTTACTTTTTATTCCTGCCAAAAAGAGCTCCAAATAAACCACCCGCTTGCTCAGTTTTATTTACTTTCTGTTTAGTTTTACTTGCTACTTTACCTGTTTTTTTCCTATCATTATTACTAGATTTAGCTTGTTCCAATATTTTTTGTACCTCTAATGCTTTTGGATCTTTAGGGTTTAATGATAGAGCTTTTTTAATTTCAATTTTTGCCATTGTATTTTGATTTTGGTGTAAATAGCAAAATCCTAATAAAGCATGATAACGACTATCATTTGGATCTGTTTTTAGAGTACCTTTCAACTCCAAAATTGCTTGAGCATAATTTTTCGTAGAAATGAAAGTTTCTGCACGACGGCAAGCTTGATCTACCAAAGAATTTTGAGCCTTTGGTTTTATAGTTGTAGATTTATTGTTATCTTTAGGTGGTTGTGTTGGTGGTCGCTGTGGCATTACATAATCTTGATTTTGAGTTTGTTTACGTAGAAGATAAGCTAAGTTTAGCTCACTAATTTCTCCTGTAATTTCTAAAGTTTTATCTAAATATTGATACTGGCGATCGCTCAATTCTTGAATAGCTAATTTATATGTTTTTTTGTAATTTCCCCCGTGAGCAATTTGTTTAGCTATATCAGTTTTCAGTTCAATCTGACTACGGTTATAAGTAATATTATTCCTTAATTCCTTAAGGACGACAAAAAGTTCAGCGCGCTCCTTTTTCTTAGAAAATTTATTATAAGCTGGACTCACAAATTTAGATAATAACTCATTAGCCAATTCCTTATCTATATCCTTTTCAAAAGGACAGGTATCAGGGTGTAAACGACGTGCCAGCCACATATATCTTTTCCGAATCTCATCAAACTCCGCATCCAGAGAAACTCCTAAAATTGCATGATGGTCTGTAAAATCAAATTTAAATAATCCCTGTGAAAAAATAAACATTATAAATACTCCTCAAATTTCTATTAAATGTAATTTATAGTATTGTTCATAATTAGTAGACAAAAATACAGAAGTTCTATGAAACATTCCTACAAGGATTTTTCTTCTTATATAGAATCTAGTTATATAGTATATATTTAGAATTCTATAATTACTTCAATTTACCCTACCCCCTACCTCCAACTAGAGAATAACTCTTCAACCGGATTTGATATTAAGGATATGTTCTATATTTCTGAAAATAGCTGTAGTATACGGTAATTATACTTGTGTAATGTATAGATGTGAATCAACAATACCAAACATGAAACACATCCAAAAACGGTGATGAAACCCTTGCGCCGCCATTCCCAAATCAATCAGTATTTTTTTTAGATGTCTATAGAAGTAAGACGCTCCCACTGCCATTCCCTACCTCAGAAGTCAGAAGTCATCCATGACTGAATGTACAAGCCCTATTTTCCTGCTGGTATGCAAATTTTCTGTGAAATGAATTGTTAGTTAGACCCAAATCATGAAAATAGATTACCATTATAATTTACAACCACTAGTATTCCGTATTCCAATGAGCTAAAGGTGGAGTTTCAATCAAAGCTTTACTCATCAAATCGTGAATTTTGCCATTAGTAGCTAAAATTTTGCCCGACTTGATATCGAAAGGACTACTATTGTAAGCCGTCACTTTTCCTCCTGCTTCTTCTAAAACCACTATACCAGCAGCTATATCCCAAGGAGACAAACCTCTTTCCCAATAACCATCTGCACGACCACAAGCAATAGAAGATAAATCATAAGAAGCACATCCGGAACGTCTTACTCCTTGAGTTAAATGACACATTTGGCAAAACTCTTTATAGTTATTATCTGTTGTTTCCCGACGGTCATAAGCAAAACCGGTAATTACTAAACTTTTTTGTAAAGTAGTAGTTTTAGAAACAGAAATTGGCTTTCGGTTGCGAGTTGCCCCCAACCCTTTAGCAGCACGAAACAATTCTTCTAGAATTGGATTAAATACTACTCCCACCTGTGGGACTCCATCAATTAATAATCCTACCGAAGAAGCTGAAAAAGGATATTGGTGAGCAAAATTAGTAGTACCGTCCAAAGGGTCTATTGCCCATAGATATCTACTTTTTCTACTTCCCAACTCTCCTGCTTCTTCGCTCAAAATGCCATGCTCTGGCAAATGTCGTTGTAAAACTTTAATGATCACCTCTTCTGCTGCTTTGTCTGCTTCAGTTACCAAATTTCCTGGACTACCTTTTTCTTGAATATTTTGGAGATTACCCCAGTAAGATATTAACTCTGCACCACCAGCAAGAGCAGCTTCAGTCGCAATATCCAAGAAAAATTCTAATTCCTCTATACTCATAAAAAATAATTAACTTGATTAATATTAAGACGAAAAACTAATAATTTACCTATAACCTGTAGTATTTTATATCAGATAAGCTGATCTAAAAGTTAGTTTTAAAGCCTTTTCCACAAGGCCGCAACTTTTTAGTTGTTTTTTTTGGATACATATGTTATTTTAATTAGTTAACCACCTATATTTAGTCCGAGACAAAAAAACTGATATGATAGGTAGACAAGGGATTTGACTAGGGTCAAGGTTTCACGCTCACCGTCTGAAAAGAGTTGCTTTTGCAGTTTTAAACTTCCCTGAGTTTGAGCTTAATAGAATTCTCACCGCGCCTAAAAACGACTGGAGAATTCTAACTAAAATCTACTATCTTTTTTTATCAAGATTTTGTCTACGAAATTGTGCAGGAGTTTGACGCATTGGTTGGTCTGGGTTCCAAATACCTAGTCCCATAATTCTAGCTCTTTCTTGAGCATGAATTAGACGTTCCATGTACTTAGTATTAGGAAAATCTGGCTTTGCTAAAGCCCAACCTTCTTTTACCAAAAATTCATTGATTAGTTTTTTTTCTAGCCAAACATAAGCTAGTAGGTTATCGAATCTATCTTTCTCCTCAACATCAAATTCTAAGAATACTTCTTGCCCCAAAGTTAATTTTTCTAGTTGAATTTTTGCTTCTTGTCCCCAAGGTTTTTGTCTAATATCTGGCGCTTGAATACCAATTAGGCGAATTGGTTCTAGTACAGGTACAGCCACGGAACGGTCAGCTATTTCTATAGTTTGGCCACTAACCACCCTTTCTACTCTAGTCATTTTGTCTGAGTTAAAGTAATGGTTTTGACAACTAACTAAAAATATGGAGGCCATAAGTAGATAAATTATTCTAGTCTTCATCCAATGGCAGTCCAATTCGCATCTTTCCTTTACCAAAGTAGCGACCAAATTGTAGTTCATACACTTCATCTTCATCCTGTGTTTCTACGAATAGGTCAGAACGAGCATAACTAACACATAAAAGGGCATAACCTTGTTTTTGTAGCTCTAGGGATAGCCCCATTGCTTCAGGTTGATAGACAAGGCCCGAGATGACTCTAACTGCACAAGTAGTACAAGCGCCATTACGGCAGGAAAATGGTAATTCTACTCCTTGGTTCTCAGCGCTGTGAAGAATGTAGCGATCTTCGGGAACTTGGAGTCTATAATTGTTATTATTTTGGCGATCGTGTATGTGAATCTGGTGATAAGAGGACATAACGTTTTTAGATTTTATGGTTATTTCTCAGGATGCTTGACTTTAGTTATTGATGATATGACTAAAAGGTAGCTTATATACTTATACTCGGAAGGCAAAAGTTTATTAAAAAAGTTTTTTAGCTTATTCCAATTTCAAAGACAATTAACTGTTTTACAGAAGTCAAAAGTCGCCTCCCCCCTTACCTTCCCCAAGGGTGAAATTCATGTATTTATGGATTAAGATTTTCAATATTCAAAACTTTGACCCACTCAGTAATTTTAGGAAATTCTTTCACATCTTATGTTTGAAACTATTTGTGACATCTTTAAGGTTAATTGGTATTAGTGCATATTGCTACTGTTAATCTTATTTGATATTGGTCCAAAATCCTAGAGAAAATTTTTTTCTTTCAGGGGGTTGCTAAATTTAAGTTGTTTCTGCTATTATAGTGTAATTGCGGTTAAATTAAAGATTATATAATATTGTTTTCTGGAGAGGTGGCCGAGTGGTTTAAGGCGCAGCACTGGAAATGCTGTTATGGGGTGACTCATACGGGGGTTCGAATCCCCCCCTCTCCGTTTTTAAAATTAGCTTTCAGTAATTTGCTAAAACTTAGGTTCTGTTCTATTTGTTTCCATGGGTCTATCTCTTATCTAAGAATAGGTTTATAGGAACTTATCAAACTTTAGGTTCTGGTTTAATGGTTTAAGTTGTTTAACAACATAAATAAGTTTGAGTTATTAATCAAGACTTTGGCTTAGTCCTCTCAAAATTACCGAATTTAATATTTTGATTATCTCCTGTAATAAACAAGTTGTTCTAATTATTTGTTCTAATTATTAAATACTTTTTTTGGTGTTAATTGATTTGGGATATGGTAATAATATATCTATCTTTAATCAACTATAGAAAAAAAATTTAACTTATATAGGAAGGGTGGATAAAAATGAAAAATTTATCATCAAAAAATAGGATAATATTAAAGAGAAAATTAGGTTAGATTAGATTAGCGATCGCTGAGTGTATCTCCCCAAAAGCTTTGAACTTAGTTCAAATATGTACAAAAAATGCAACAGTTGTTGGGATAGCTACATTAGAAGTAGAACTATCTAAGATGTGTTTGCTGAAAACTATAGCTGTCCTTATGAATGCTAAAAATTTTTCTTCTGTGCCACTGATATTAATGATATCAATATTATATTACTGAGGATATCAAGTTCCCCAAAAACTACGATGGAGTGGGAGTATAAGTAATTGAGCAAACCACCAAAAATATTGAAAAACTACCAAAATGTTAGTATGAGGACTTAGGCACCAACGCTATATCTAGTAGGGTCAATTCGCGATTTGTCCCTAAAAATAGGGTATTATCTAGGAGTTTGGGTAAGTCTATCTGCTCAGGAGTCAAATTTTCAGGGAGATCTTAAATATAAATACTTACTGAATCATAGAAAGATTAGTTTTGTTTAAAATAAAAAATAACGTTGGGTCATTGGTAAAACATAGGCAGGTTCACAAGTTAATAGTTCACCATCTGCTCTCACTTCATAAGTTTCAGGGTTTACTTCTATTTTAGGTGTAGCTTCATTTAGTTTCATGTCTGCCTTGCTAATATTTCGTGTATTACTCACAGCTACAGCAGGGGTTTTTAAATTGATTTTTTTAGGTATCTCAGCGTCTAATGCCTCTTGAGAGACGAAAGTTAAAGAAGTACTGGAAGTTGCACCACCAAAGCTACCAAACATGGGACGCATATATACAGGTTGGGGTGTCGGAATACTAGCATTGGGGTCCCCCATTTGTGCCCAAGCGATCGCACCACCTTTAATAACTATTTCGGGCTTGACCCCAAACATAGCAGGTTTCCAAAGGCAAATATCCGCTAGTTTACCGGCTTCAATAGAACCAACATAATCAGCAATACCGTGCATAATTGCCGGATTTATAGTATATTTAGCAATGTAGCGTTTAGCACGAAAATTATCTGCTACTTCCTTTTTCTCAGAAGCTAAAATACCTCTTTGTACTTTCATTTTGTGAGCAGTTTGCCAAGTACGAATAATAACTTCTCCCACTCTACCCATTGCTTGAGAATCAGACGCAATAGCGCTAAATGCTCCTAAATCATGCAGAATATCTTCTGCAGCAATAGTTTCTTTACGTATTCTAGATTCAGCAAAAGCTACATCTTCAGGAATGTTTTTATCAAGGTGGTGACACACCATTAACATATCAAGATGTTCTTCTAAAGTATTGACTGTAAAAGGACGAGTCGGATTAGTTGAAGAAGGTAATACGTTTTTGAGGGCACAAACTTTAATAATGTCTGGTGCATGTCCACCTCCCGCACCTTCAGTATGATAGGTATGAATTACTCGATCTTTAAAGGCAGCGATCGTATTTTCAACAAAACCTGCTTCATTAAGGGTATCTGTATGGATAGCTACTTGTACGTCATATTCATCGGCAACACTTAAACAAGTATCTATGGCGGCAGGAGTTGTTCCCCAGTCTTCATGAAGTTTTAAACCCATGGCTCCAGCTTTAATTTGTTCTATTAACCCTTCTGGTTTGGCACTATTTCCCTTTCCCAAAAAACCCAAATTCATTGGAAAAGCATCGGCAGCTTGCAGCATCATCCAAATATTCCACTGACCAGGAGTACAGGTTGTAGCATTAGTACCCGTGGCCGGACCTGTGCCACCTCCTATCATTGTTGTTATCCCAGAAGCGATCGCTATTTCTATTTGTTGAGGGCAAATAAAGTGAATATGACTATCTATTCCCCCGGCCGTGATAATATGTCCTTCTCCGGCAATTATTTCAGTAGATGGACCAATGATAATATCTACCCGATCTTGAATATAAGGATTACCTGCTTTACCTATTTTATGAATTTTGCCGTCTTTAATTCCAATATCCGCTTTGACCACACCCCACCAATCTAAAATTAGGGCATTGGTAATTACTAAATCTACCGCACCACCTTCACGGGATATGGGAGATTGTCCCATGCCATCACGAATTACTTTACCACCACCAAACTTGACTTCATCACCATAGGTCGTGTAATCTTTTTCAACTTGAATAAATAATTCTGTATCTGCCAAACGAACGCGATCGCCTACTGTTGGACCAAAGGTCTCGGCATAGGTCCGTCTATTCATACGATAACTCATAACTTGAATTCCTACTTGATAAAGTTTTAATTAAATAAAAAATGTTTCCATGATCAAAGATTACTATTAAATGCTTGTTCAATAAAGATATTTATTGTTGAATTTGGTTGAAAAAAAGTACTTTTTGTTAAAAATGGAAGTTTCAATTAGCTGTACAATTATAAATCTTGATGATCAGGACTTACGACGCCAAGGCATTTGGTGAAAAGTTAACATTTATTAAAACAGGGACATTAAAGGAAGTAGACTATTTATAAACGATGCCTAATTTAAGTACACTATTTTACTATGGGTGTCAATGTTTTTGTCCTAATAATTTTTGAGGGCTTATGCAAAGACACTAAATTAAAAGCTAGATATAAATATGGTGTATATCCTAGTCATATTCAAATAACTAAATTCAATTAGCTATTTGGTTGTTGCAGATATATTTGGAATTAAAGTTTAGTATATTGCAATCAACTATATGTTGGCGGTCAAAAGAAACCTATTTCTATAGATAAAATATACGCAATTTATAACTCAAGCTAAAGGAGAATTAGTTTGCTTAAAGGAATTTATAACAATTAGCCTATCATTACTATGTTTATTTTTGGATCTTATTTAATTTTCATGCCTTAATTAGCAAATAATTTATGAGCCAATTTAGGATGTTGCATTTGAGCAATATCAATAAAAGGAGTACAAGACCACATTTGCTCTAGATTCATTGATACAGCAGTTGACCAAACCGCTTCAATGTCTGGTACTAATTGGAGTAAAATTTGCTGTGCTTGTATATGTCCTAAAATACCTAAACGAATAGCTGCCCCCAATATATTAGTCACTAAACCATGCAAAAAAGCTAACACTGCGTTTCGTTCGTCTAAACCTACTACCGAAGTAACTGCACCAAAAATAACTGGGTGTAAACAGTGTATATTCCCGCTAACAGCATCTATATTAAGAGTTTTTAATCGTTCATCTTGCCAAGTAGAACTAGCTACCATTAGTAAAGCTCGTCCACTTTGACGCTGAGTTTCTCTATTTTTAGCGATCGCTGTTTGAACAAATAACATCCTATCTGCAACTCTCACTGCTTCTATATCTCCGTTCTTACAACCACGATAACTGTGAATTAATGCTACCACATCACTAACTCCAACTTTGTTCCGTAATAATATCTGCAAGAAATACAAAATTTCTGGCTGCGACTGAATTTTTCCAGTTTGAACCAAGGTCTCTAGTCCGTGAGAAAAAGTAAAAGAACCAGTTGGAAAAAAAGAATCAGATAACTGCATTAAGGCAAGTTGTTCGGATATGTCAGAATTAATCATTAGCTATGATGACTATGCTGGGAAAATTGGAAATGTTCTTGGGGAGATCGCAATTCATAATCTATTTTCAAACCAGGAATTTGAAATTTAGCAATAGTAGCTTCAATTATTCCTGGGTCTACTATTAACTGAATATAGATTCTATTTTTTTTAATAATTATTGGCCAGTGATGATTACCCAAAACATGACCTAGATGAACCAGTTGTATGGCGTGGTTTTCTACAGGTGCGGTGAAACTCAATACCATCAATTTTTGCTCCTGTAGATGAATTAATAATAGCTTACCAGATTTGGTAATAAATACATCTCCTTCGCATATCGACCAATCTCTACTTTTAATAATACCTACAATTATTCCAGAAGTTGATTCAGCGAGAATTCTTCCTTTGGAACTATCGGTTTGACTCAGATATGTCTCTAAACAATTAGAGAGTGTGTGGGCTGTTTTTACCCTTTGGGCTAGGTTTGCATCTTTTGTCAAATTACCTAAATAAGTTTGTGCTATTTCTCTGGTTTGATCGAGCATTCAATTCATTTAGAAATATAGGGCAAACTAGAGCGGTTCGTTAAATTACGAACACAATTTAAAGCATATTTAATATACTTTTTTATTTGTGGAGTTTTACTGGCTAAAGCACGAAGCAATAAACCTTTATTGTTTGGTAATATAGAGCTACCTAAAAGCAGATCAGGACAATTAGCTGCTTCAAGATTTTCAAGCTTTTGACTAAGTACTTCAAGATCGCTATGTGGTTGAACTACAATTAAATTAGCAAGTACAGGTTTTGCAGCAAATAGATCCCTGTGCTTGAATATATTCTGCTTTCCTTCTAAGTGAATAGCATCCCTAAAACATATTTCTTCTGTCATCGAGGTTATCTCTAACTGACTCAAATAGTAGCGAAATTCGTACCACTCTCCTCTAGCTAGTCTCCCAGGAAGAATAATCTCGCTCCAAAAAAGTTCTGCCCTAGAATGAAGTTGAATATAAGTAGTTTGTTCTAATGCTGCATCTGCAAATAAGATTATAGGTTCTGCTACTAATTCTAATCTTGCTCCTGCTTCGACTTTAATTTTTATATTTGTATTTGCTTTAGTAGTTGTCATTGGCATAGCATGAACTTTAATAGCAGCTTGGTCAGTAAGATAAACACTCGTTCCCTTTTCTAGCTGTAAAGATAAACTCAAGTTATCTCCAGCTAATAACCCGGGTGATGTATTAATAAGGTACAAGTAAGCAGTACGCGGATCAGTAGTATCCAAACGAAATACACCAGATAAACGCAAAGGATGAGTCGTATACTGATGAGTTACTATAGTTTGACCAGAACTATTGCAATTTAGTTTGATATCCAAATTGTTTGTGCTCATCACTTTTCCAAATTCTTTACTGACAAAGCAGTGCGAAATAAAACTCTCTCTAGAATAAAATTAACTACCTCATTCAATCCAACTCCGGTTTTACAATTGGTATAAGCAATCGGTTTACTTTGACGATATACTGATGCTTCTTTACGAATTAAATTTAAATTAGCATTGACATAAGGAGCTAGATCAATTTTGTTAATTACTACTAAGTCAGCTTGCATAAAACCAGGTCCTTTTTTACGAGGAATATCATCTCCTGCCCCTACATCTATCACAAAAATATAGGCATCTACTAAGTCGTAACTAAAGGTAGAAGCAAGATTATCTCCCCCACTTTCTATCATTATCAGATTCAGATTAGGAAATAATTGTTCCAAGTCTTGTACTGCTAAAATATTCATGGTTGGGTCTTCTCTGATAGCTGTATGAGGACAACTACCTGTTTCCACTCCAATAATTCGATCCCGAGGTAAGATGCCTCCACTTTTGAGTCGCTCTGCGTCTTCAGTAGTAAGTAGGTCGTTAGTTACTATGGCTACTTCAATACCTTGGTTGGTTAAAAGGGGAACAATGCATTCTAGCAAGGCAGTTTTGCCACTACCTACAGGACCACCAATTCCTAACCTAGCTGCTGTTGTCATTTCAGTTATCAATTATCAGTATTTTCTTTTTTTTATTCCTTTTAGACGGAAGGCTTGAGACCTTATTTTTTGACCCTAAAAATCTTCTTTTTTTTATTCTAATTTTTGATTAACTAAAGAGTTAAAACCGTATATTTCTCGACTACCTGCGATCGCCACTAACTCGACTTCTTTTTCATCTCCTGGTTCAAACCTAACTGCTGTACCCGCTGGAATATTTAAACGCATTCCTTTAGTAGGTTCACGCTCAAACTCTAAGGCCGAGTTGACTTCATAAAAATGAAAATGAGAACCAATTTGAATCGGGCGATCGCCTGTATTAGCTACTATTACCTGAATTGTTGAACGCCCGGAATTCAATTCAATTTCACCTATTTGAGTAATTATTTCTCCTGGGATCATTGTAATTTCAATTATCAGTTATTAATTATCTGTACCGACCGTTGAAGCTCCATGCTTAAAAGACCGAAGTTGATTTTTTTTCATTCCCTATCCGAGGGTATACCCGAGACCTCATTTTCATTTTTTATCACTAACTAAAAAATCCTGATTTAATGTCGGGAGGATGTCAATTATGTTTGTGATTTTAGGTTAAAAATTCCTGCAAATCTAGGTTTTAAGCTCAAATAGGATTCTAAATTATAGCTATTTCTCTAGCAATTATCAATTATTTCTCAAATCACTAGGCTTCTTAAAAAGATAGCTCCACCTCCTTTTTTTTCTGATCTCCAACTCCTTTATCATGCCTTCAAGTAGCCCATTTACTTTACGAATTAGATAGAATTTATATCCCTACTTAAATTAGGAAAAAAATATCTTTTCTGTTCCTTTTCTGCCTGCTAAATTCTGAACTTTTTACTTCTCTTGAGCGATCGCTCCTCTACCTGACTCCTATATTAGGGTATCATATATTTATTCAGCCAAATCATTTTCTTTTATTATAATAGGATTGTGCACTGTCACTAATTTAGTACCATCTGGGAAGGTAGCTTCTACCTGCACTTCTTCAATCATTTCTGATATCCCTTCCATTACTTCATTCTGGTTTAAAACCGTTCTGCCGTAACTCATCAATTCAGCTACTGTTTTTCCTTCTCTAGCACCTTCTAATATAGCCGCAGAAATATACGCTACTGCTTCAGGATAGTTTAATTTAATCCCTTTTTCCTTTCGTTTTTCTGCAAGTAGAGCAGCAGTAAAAATCATTAATTTGTCTTTTTCTTGGGGTGATAGCTGCATTATTTATAGAGTCTTTAAGATATTTAATAAGCTCACTAAAATATTTTACCAAAAAATAAATTTAAAAAAGTCTTTATTTATACAAAAAACATCAATTTTGTAGCAAAAAAATATTAAGACTTACACAGTACCGATGATCCATTATTGTTGTTATGAGGCATGGCAATAGCAGCTTCTTGCCCCCGGGGTTTATTGTTCCTAATTTATAAGACTATACAAATATACTAGGACATTATTCTGTGACTTATTCTCTATTTCTTGTCACCTTATAGTTATAAAAATATAGTCAAACATGCCATAGTTTTATTTTGTTGGCGTTACCCGTAGATAGGTTAATTACAACACCCTAACTCCTATAGTAAAAGGTATTTAGGATTGTTGCTATCATCACCAGGAGAAAAGAACCATTAACATCAGCATTAATCAATCTTCCACATCCTATCTGATACCAACCCCATTTCACCCTTTTTTCACTAAAAGTTGACTAATTTTTCTCACAATTTTTGTTTACAATAATTGCATCAATATCCATAAAAATTAATTTTTAGGTATAAGATTATCCGCTAAAAATTACCTTAATTATTACCATTTTTACTAGACAATATAAGATTTATATTAACTTAGCATAGACTATCTAAAAAATATTTTGATTCTTCTTTTTTCCTAAATTAATATCCTGTTTACACTCCTAATTTTTGCCAATTATCAGAATATCCTCTAAAAGTTAGTGATTTGATTATTAAGAATCAAACTAGATTCAATATCTGAGATAATTATTGACTTGAAATTCTCTTTTATTAGAATTTTTTTTCAGCCTTTGACCTGATTTCTTTTCTTTGAGAAGAGCTTAAAAAATGCCTCTAACTTTGTTCTAGTACTGATTGATAGATTTCAAAGATATACCATTTATTAATAATGGTTTCATACCTACTTGATTTAACGTTAATATAGCTAGGTTATTTTATCCCATATCAATCTTGTTCTGGGATTTTTTTCTAACTAGGGAGGTAAACCATAAAAAAATTTTTTGACTAAATATATTCACTTTTTATTTTAATATTAATAAATATATTTATAAACCATAGATTTTGAGAAATATTTAGATGAATCGTAAATTTAGCTAGTTAAACAGAGAAATGCTAAATAACCTTGCGTCTTAATTTAACCATAAAAAATCCATCCATTTGTTCTCTATGAGGCCAAATTTTTATCCATCCTTCCCTACAAGGTGAAACCATAAAATCTACAGTTGGTGCTTCAATTTCCCACTCATAATTATTAGTTAAAAATTTCTCAATAACTCCCTCATTTTCTAAGGGATAAATTGTGCAAGTAGCATATACTAAGACACCCCCAGGCTTCACCCATTTAGCAGCATTTTCTAGCAACTCACCCTGAAGTTTAGCCAATTCTCCAATATTCTCTAAAGTTTTTCTCCACCGTGCATCTGCCCTACGATGTAAAGTACCTAAACCAGAACAAGGTACATCTAATAAAACCCGGTCAGCTTGATTAATAAACTCAGTTAAATTTCGACTATCACCTCTAGAAATAGAGATAGATTTTAACTGTAGCCTTTCAGTATTTGATTCTAATTTTTTCAACCTAGAAGCAGTCATATCAATAGCAAAAATTTTACCATTATCTCCCATTAATTCCCCTATATGAGTTGTCTTACCTCCAGGTGCAGCACAAGCATCAATTATTATTTCTCCTGGTTGAGGATTTAATAAATAACAAACTAACTGAGCGCTACTATCTTGAATTGACCACCAACCTTCATTATAACCAGGTAATTTTTGAATTTGCCCCACTGCCCCATTTAATCTTAAAGCTTGGGGAACTTGCAAAATTCTACTAACAGAAATACCTATATTTTTCATAGCTATTTCTACTTCTTCAACAGAAGTTTTGAGTGGATTAATTCTTAAATCAATACTAGGGGATAGATTGAACCAATAGCATAATTTTTCAGCTTCAGTTAAACCTAATTCTTCTATCCAATATTTAACTATCCAGTTAGGAAAACTATAAGATATTCCTAATTTTTGAACAGGATTTTCTGGGAGATTTATAGTTAAGTTCTGCCGAATATATTCTCGGAGTAAACCATTAACAAAACCAGCTAATTTAGCAAATTTATTTTGTTTAGCTAGCTCAACTGTTGTATCAACTGCTGCTGATTCTGGAATTTGTTCTAAATAAGATAATTGATATAAACCAATATGGAGAATTATCCGTAAATATGGGTGTTGTTGGGGAGATTTCTTTTTTGCTAATTGGTCGATAATAGCATCAAGCGATCGCTGCCTTCTCACACAACCATAAACTAATTCTGTAACTAATCTGCGGTTAGCATCTATTAAGTCATTTTTTTTCAGATGTCTATCTAGAGCAACATCAGTAAAAACTTGTTTTCGATATATTTCTTGGAGGATAATAAAAGCTAGTTGACGAGGATTATTATTCACTGGAATTAATTTTTAAAATTCTAGATTGTTTTAAAATTTTAACAAAAATAATAACATGATTTAGAGCCATTATTTAACTTTATAAATTTAGTGATAAACTATATCTATCACTATAATTATTATGATTAAAATTATAATTATACTCTAATCATTTATCAAAAAAAAATCTACTTAGCACCTTTAGTAAGATATCTACTCCTCATATAAAATTCCGTTAAATAATTATTATATAGTTGGAAATTACGAGCAGAAAAGTAAGGGATATTTAAGTAATTATAGAATGATAAACATATACTATATAATCTGATTATATACAACTCCAAGGTTGGAGTAGTAGAGACATTACATGGAACATCGGTAAAGTAGAGATATTTCATACAACCTCCGTATAACATTTATAAAATTAACACAATTCGAGAGCATTAATTATACAAAAAAAGTTATGCTATTTATATTCTATTTATATTAATTATTTAATAACTGAAGTGTTGCATAAGTATAGCATAATACAGTTTATATAAGACTAAAACTCACAAAGTATGGAACCATTAGATAAACTTGTGAGGTTACAGAACTGCAAAAAAAATTTTAACTAAACAGCATTGAACCATAGCATCAATGCATGATAATTGGTCTAATTCGGAATATAAGAGATTTTGAAAGAGTTCCTAGTTAACAATTTTTGTTGATTGGACAAAAGAAGAATCTTGTGTCGAAAAAGTGGTGATATTATTTTCTGGGCTAGAGCGATCGCCAATACTACGGAAGTACCCAATATTATATCCTATCCCATCGGTATTATTCAGTATTAAAGATAAAAGTCCATATTGTCGGGGCACTTTCCTTCGGAATGCTTCGCAAATATGTTGGGAAGCAAAATGGCCATTAACTCCTAACCATTGTATGATTTTCAACAGAATTATTTTACTCAGAAGTCAATTGCTTTGGCAAATTACTACTAATTTCCAGTAATAAAATATCTAAAATTTTATTTATATCTAAATGTCAATAAAATCTTCAGTTAAATTAATTTAAAATCATGCATTTTTTAAGTTTAAAAATTTATAAATATTTCTAGTTTTTACGACCTAGTAAATTAGGAAAATATAATTTTCTTGTTGTCGTTCAAATATTTTCCCTGCAATCATTTCTGCTAGATATTTTCCTGAACCACCGTTTAAGTTTTCTTTTTTAGCTTCTACAATAGCAAAAACTGGATATTTAAGAAATAGTTTTTCTGGGTCTAGACTAATCAGAAATTTACAAATACCATTTAATCCAAAATATCCACATTAAATTCTATTTCTAAAAACAAGCTAATTTGATTATTCAGGATTTTATCTCTTCAATTAAACCGGGGTAATAATCATTTATTAATAAAATTTTTATGAACTAATTTATAAGGCAAATAGTCAATCATTTTTAATCTTTGTAAAAAAAAATACTAGATTTAATGTCTAATATATTGGCAAAAAGATAGATTTTTTAATTAATTATCAAGGAAAATTATTTTGGGATTTTGGTAACCTGAAATTACTGTGAGAAACTTAACCTTGACTCCTTTTCTTTAATGGCTATAAAGTTATAATTTTGATATCAATACCCCGAGATTTTTCTTCTATTCTAGAAGTCATAATTAAAGCATTTACTAGAAACTATTTTGGGTCAGGATTAATTTTTTCTTGAGTCTCTTGACTCATCTTTGAATAACCATCTACTTTTAATAAAATTCGGCGCTATAACAGGAGCTGTTTAACCAATAATTCATCAACTCATTTGTTCCTTGTCGCTTAACTCCTGAATTTCTGCCATAATTGTCTTCCATTATCAGTATCTTTGACTTACATCGTGCAGAAAAACACCCCTAACATACAGAGTTTTTCCGTAACTCTTATTCAGTTTCTAAATTATTGTCTAGCTTTTCTAACACCTTGAAAACAGAGATACAGCCGAATTATTATCTTCAACTAAGTTTAACAGTACTTATACCAAAGCTTCGGAAGCATTGCCTAATTTACTCAAAGCTTTTACAACATTATGATGCACTACCAAATTGTGCTCGTTATTTTCAAGCAAACCTAAAATAGTTTTTACCACAGTTTCAGAAGCATTACCTAAGTTACCTAAAACCTTATAGCAGTGAAATCCATTTTTTAATTTTCATCTGTTAGACATTTCACAAAATATCAAGCAACAAATTTAGCAACTAAACCACTATTTTTAATTTTTTTAAGCTTGTTGAAGCGAGCGCATACCGTAACCCCTGAAGTCAACAATTTGCGCACAAACCTTCTAACCCTTTGCCTCTCTAATTTTTTTGGGAAAGCAAGCAAATATAATCTTACCAGTTTGCCAATTTAATTAGAGACAAAACTGAGTACTTTATTTAATCTCTGAACCTCTTGCCAAAGAACAATTTCTCACTGGTAATAAAAACCCTGTAATTTTTATGTGTATTCTAACTTTTCCTCTACTTTTACCAGAAACTCGCGCGACTTTTTTTCATGATCAAGAAATTTTGATGAGCTTGGATAATAGAACATTTAAAGATCGCTGTATAGTATAGCGGAAACTTATGACAGCGGCTCTCACCTCTTCAGTTTTTTAGCTTGAGTAATAAATTGTTTTTGTAGGGAAGGAGTTAACAGGTTTTTTCTCTCCTGGTTTATACTTTTTCCTTTCTTTATATTAGATACAAAAATATAAAACCGAGTTTATATTATATTCAGTCTAATGCGGTATCTTAGATAAAAGTTGCTAATTTTGCCTCTCTATTATTGAGATAACTAATAATTGATAACTGATAACTATTAACTGAAATGACTATATCAACTCCAAATACACCTAAACACAAAAAAGCTAAAGCTCTTAGACCAGGTGCCCGTCGCCCTGCTAAAGAACTCTGTAGCGAATGCGGTCTGTGCGATACATATTATATTCATTATGTCAAGGAAGCTTGTGCATTTCTTAATCAACAATTTGAAAACCTGGAGATGCAAACTCATGGACGTATTCGTAACCTGGAGGATGAAAATGAAACCTATTTTGGTGTCTATCAAGATATGATAGCATCTCGCAAAAAACAACCTATTGAAGGGGCACAATGGACTGGTATTGTGAGCACGATCGCCTGTGAAATGCTCAACCAAGGTATTGTTGAAGGTGTAGTCTGTGTACAAAATACCAAAGAAGACCGCTTTCAACCGATGCCAGTTATTGCCCGTACACCAGAGGAAGTATTGGCAGCAAAAGTTAATAAGCCGACTCTTTCTCCTAATCTTTCAGTGTTAGAAAAAATTGAAAAATCTGGGATGAAAAAAATATTAGCAATAGGCGTTGGTTGTCAGATTCAAGCACTACGAGCAGTAGAAAAAAAATTAGATCTAGAAAAACTCTATGTTTTGGGAACTCCTTGTGTAGATAATGTCACAAGAGAGGGATTACAAAAGTTCCTGGAAACTACAAGTAAGTCCCCGGAAACTGTTGTACATTACGAGTTTATGCAAGATTTTAGAGTACATTTTAAACATGAGGATGGAACAGTAGAAAAAGTACCATTTTTTGGTTTAAATACTAAAAAACTAAAAGATATTTTTGCTCCTTCTTGTCTCAGTTGTTTTGACTATGTAAATGGTTTAGCAGATTTAGTAGTTGGATATATGGGAGCTACTTTTGGTTGGCAGTGGATTACTGTTAGAAATGAGACAGGAAAACAAATGCTAGATTTGGTGATGAATCAATTAGAGACTCAACCTCTAATGTCTCAGGGAGATAGACATCAAGCTGTTCAACAAAGTATTCCAGCTTATGATCAAGCTGTAACTTTACCAATGTGGGCAGCAAAATTAATGGGAGTTGTAATTGAAAAAATTGGTCCTAAAGGCTTGGAATATGGGCGGTTTTCTATTGATTCCCATTTTACTCGTAATTATCTTTACGTAAAGCGGAATTATCCCAAAAAATTAGACGCTCATGTACCGGAGTTTGCCAAGAAAATTGTAGAGCAATATAAGTTACCAGATTGATTATACAGCAGATTTTCTGTATGTTAGGTACAAATATTAATTTTAGAAATCTTAGTATGCGGGTATCTTGCCCGCAAATAGTAGAAGTGGGAAAAATGGGATGAAATTTGAGCCTTAATTAAGTCTCATTCATTAGCCATAATAAAAATACTTTTCTCCTATCAATTGCTCCCAATCTCCCATTTCCTAAAATTTTCCCACAGTTAGTATTTTCATAAATATTATATTAATAGTCGTCATTACTTTCGAGATGATTCAAATCTTTTTTAATAAGTAGTTCTAGATACTTAATATTAGAGTTAATAGAAGCTTGAAAATAATATCATTTATAAATTTAAAGAAAAAACTATAGATAATTAACTGGGCTTTTTTGATAATGCGGTTTTTAGTTTTTTTGTTAAATAAGTTTATATAGAGTTTATATACAAATTTAGAGATTCAACTCGTCAAATCCTTCATAATCCAAATCTATATTTTAGACTTGGCTAGACCAATGTTATTAGAAAATACAGAATATTCTATCTATTTTCTAAACCTTCTAGGGATTTCTCCTAATTATGTATGCCCAAAAAATACTTATAACTTAATACCAGTGGTCGAGAAAGAGTATTAAGTAGTTGTTGATAATGGTATATAGTTGGTCTAATATCAAGAATTTTGAAAAAACTCTTGCTTCCTGAGAAAGTAAGTGATATATTTAACCAAATATTTTTACTGTTAAATTAGCAGTATCTAGGAAAGTTCTACAGGGGGCAAAATATTGGCCACTTTTGCAAACCACTGTGTAACGGCCATAAAGCCTGAAAAGAGTCAATTTTGGAAGGTAGGCGCAATATCAGTTAGATCGCGCCAGTTTGAGATTTAGGAATCTTGGGTCATAGCTCAGTGTAGCTTTTAGGAAGCTAATCCCCATTTATGGCTTTCAGAGGATGTTAATTAGTGAGGTTATAATGGCTAAACGCCGCAATCCAAAAAAAGAAAAAGCACAACGTAATCAAGCTTACGCACGCAAGTTTCGTAAAAAGAAGAATACAGGTTTTTTCTCAAAGCGATATTCATCTAAGTTTACATCTGGTAATAATCAAAACGGTAACGATCAATCAGAAGAGACTACTAGTGCTGTAGAAGAATAGTATGTTTTAATATTTTAATGTTCAAAGTTCTTAACTATGAATTTTGAAATATAAAATCTAGATTTGAAAATTATATAGTCAAATCTAGATTTGAAAATTAGATAATCCCATCTAGATTTTAATAATTATAGGACTTACACAGAAGCCAGGTTATGAGATAAAATTTCGTGATTTAAAACACAATCAATAATATAGTTAGGCCTTGCTAATTAAATATCAAAGCCTTGATTAGTATTTATTTTAGTCTTTTTAGGATCGATTATTGCGCATGATATTCGGTTAGGAAAACTTAAAAAATTAGTACTTTAGGTGAGCCCCTAGTCAGAGAGCAGCAAGTCAAAAATAAATCCGACTATCTCCTCTATAAATTTCCTGTTCCTCTGTATGTAGGCTATTTAAATATTACTGATTTGCCGAGATTTATTTATATAAGTTTATATATACTGATATGACTATACTTATCAAGCTTCACTGGTTTTGGTATAGTTAGAGTATAAGATTAGTTCGTACTTTCACATCATCCCACTAAGTAACCGAACTCAAGCTTTCTGTTACCTAACTTCTAGACATTGTAATTAAACTTCTGTAAGCGGCCAGCCAGCAAGGCGATATAAGTACTTAAAAGTGCCTAGAATTTTTCACAGTAGGCATTGGGAGCTCCCCAGAATGTCAGGAGCCTCTTACTGTGTATTGTTAACAATTGTTAGCACTCATAGTATCAATAATAATATCCGTATTTATTCAAAAAAAACAACTCAAAGGTAGCCCACTTATGGGTGAGGCTTGAAGCCAAATTTATTTATTTTTCTGCCAATTTTTGCTTGGCAACGTCAATTTCTGTTTTTACTTGTTTAAAACCAGTTCCACCATAGCTATTGCGTGCAGACACTACTTGGTAAGGGGTTATCGCTTCATAAATGTCACTTGCAAAAACAGGATGTAATTCCTTCCATTCTTTTATAGTTAAATCTTTCAGTAATTTACCACCAGAAATACAAGTTTTCACAACCTTACCTACTAAATTATAAGCTTCTCGAAATGGTACACCACGAGCTGCTAAATAATCTGCCACATCTGTAGCATTAGAAAAATCTTCTGCTACTGCTTCTGTTAGGCGATCACTGTTAAATTCCAAACCTTCCTCCAATAAAATTGTCATTGCCTCCAGACAACTTTTAACAGTTTTAATACTATCAAACAAACCTTCTTTATCTTCTTGCAAGTCTTTATTATATGCTAGTGGCAGACCCTTCATCACCACTAACATACTTTGTAAATGACCAAATACTCGACCTGTTTTTCCCCTAACTAACTCTGGTACATCAGGATTCTTTTTTTGAGGCATAATACTCGAGCCTGTGGAACAAACATCAGTTAAAGTTACAAACCTAAATTCTTCAGATGACCACACAATTATTTCTTCAGCCAAACGACTTAAATGCACCATAATTATACTAGCTGCGCAAAGAAATTCAATAGCAAAATCTCTGTCACTTACGCCATCTAAACTATTAGCATAAGGTTTTTCAAACCCTAATAACTCAGCAGTATAGTGTCTATCAATAGGAAAAGTTGTACCAGCTAAAGCACCACAACCAAGGGGAGAAATATTAACTCGACGATAAACATCTCCTAGCCTTTCCCAATCTCTTTCCGCCTTATGAAAATAAGCCAAAAGATGATGAGCTAAACTCAAAGGTTGCGCTCTTTGTAAGTGAGTATAACCAGGGATTAAAGTTTCAATATTAGACTCAGCTAATTCTAATATAACTTTTTGAAATTTGATCAATAAAAACCGAATTTGTTCAATTTTTTCTCGTAAATAAAGCCTAGTATCAGTTCCTACTTGGTCATTTCTAGACCTAGCTGTATGTAGTTTTTTGCCTACATCTCCAGTGATTTCTATCAGTCTTTTTTCGACAGCAAAGTGAACGTCTTCAGCATCTTCAACTATATGAAAATTTCCGGTTATATATTCTTGACGAATTTGTTCTAAACCTGTCAATAATTTTTCTCCTTCTTCAGCGGAGATAATACCTGTTTTAGCTAACATTTTTGTATGAGCTACTGAGCCATTTATATCATGCTCAATCAATTCAATATCAAAGCTAATACTAGCATTAAATCTAGCTATCATAGGATGCAGTGCTTTTTCAAATCTTTGGCTCCATGTTTGTCTATCTTGCTTCATTTTACTGATTTTTTTTCCTATTTAATAAAATTATTAATAGCGAGTAATTATGGTTAAATACTTTTAACTATCTAACCAATTATCAGAACAACTAAATATTGTTCATCCCTGACCACATTTTATAAATTTGTTCCCATATTTTTGTATGCCTGCCCATAAATCTACATCAAGTTGTTAAGTAAAAAGTTGCTGACTAGACAATATTTTTAATCCTAGTAAATATCAATAATTACTGTAATTATTAATCATATTCCTATCTAATTATTTATCAATTATATGCTTGAGAATCTATTTATTCTGTCAGAGTCATAGAAACAACTTGATATCTTTTAATTACCGTTATTTTTCATTAAGTTTTACCCTCATTACCACTAGAGTCATATCATCTGGGTTATTATTTTCTACTCCAACAAATTGATCCACTTGCTCAAATAAATAATCTAATATTTCTTGTGGTTCTTGATAATTTTGACACGCAAATTTGAACGCTTGACTTAACTTAATATCATCATAACGATCGCCGTGCTTATTAGCTGCATCTGTAAACCCATCTGTGTAATAAATGATAGTATCTCCTGGATGAAGTTTTACTTGTGCTTCATTATATTCAGAATCTACTTCCAAACCAATTAACATTCCCAGAGTATCCAAATTCACAATAGAATTACTAGCAGCTTGCCACAACATGGGAGGATGGTGAGCAGCATTACTATAGGACAAAATTGTAGTTTCTGGATCATACTCTGAATAAAATAAAGTTACAAATCTATGGGAATTTTCCAGATCAGCGTACATAACTTGGTTCAAATGTTGTAGTACTCGTGCTGGTGAGTGGCGGTTTAATACCTCCGCTCTCAACATTCCTCTGGTCATGGTCATAATTAAACCCGCAGGTACGCCTTTACCCATGACATCTCCAATTACAATACTCCACTTACAGGAGTCCTGTTTTTTTTGCTTAGAATTAACCTGGTCGTAGTTAGAGGGAATAAAGTCATAATAATCTCCTCCTACTCGGTTCGCTGTTTTACACCGTGCTGCCAGGGTAACACCAGGAATTTCTGGACATTTTGGTGGTAATAGTTGGAGTTGAATTTCTGCCCCTATTTCCACTTCTCGGTCTAAACGTTCTTTTTCTCGTAAGGAACTAGATAGTTCATCATTGGCGATCGCTACTGCTGTCTGGTCTGCTACTAGGCGAATTAATTTTTGCCTTGTTGGTGTCCAAGCATATTCTGGGTCGTGACTAAATACATATAAACGGCCTCGTTCTGAGTTTTTTACTAGAATTGACGTGCCAAATAATTGAACATCATTTCCTAAATAATTGCTAACTTGGTAGTCTAGACTAGCAGCTTGAATAGACACTTCCTGCAGTTCGGCAAGCAAGGTTGTTTCTGCAATCAATTGACGAGTTGCTATTTCTAATGCTTTTCGGATATCCTGACATTTTTGGCCTTCTTGGCAGTGTAATTGTTGGAACCTAACCTGTCCATTAGGCTTAAATAATACCAACGCCCCGCCATCTGCATCAGTTACTCGACAGCCCATAAGTGGAATTAATTCTAGAAACTGGTTGAGATTATTGAAGCTACGCAAGGCAAAGCCTAGAGAACTTAATAAATCATTAACATTTTGTTGTTCCTTATTTAAACGAGCCACCATTTTTTGAATAGCAGATGCAGAGGTTACTGGTGAGGAATTTTCAGTAGCAATATGGTCACTAGGTTCAGGGGAATTTCCATATACAGGTAGTACATTCATAGATTTTTTTTTGATAGATTGATAGACTAAAATTTATTGATACCTGATAGTGTGTATTATTTCATAAGCTGAAATTATGAGATTTATTGTTTTCCTAGATTGCTGCTTCGTTGATAATTTTGATTGGAACTATGTTTGAATTTATTCTGCAAAATGCGAAAACTACAATCTTGCTTGCTTAAAATTTATTAAGCATGACTTATAGAGTTATTATTTTTATGAGTTAGTAGGAGATTAAGTCTAGTTTTAAGTCATCATTTATGACTAAGTATTACTCTTTATTTTTTTGTGTTTTTATATAAATATGATGTCACCGAATCAAATTCACCATAAGTTATCTTTAAGAGTTTTTGTAAAATCAATTTTATCATCTTCCCATTCTTGAGACTACTTATAGCTAATTTAGTTTTCTAAAAATAAATAAAAACATAACTAATAAAAATAATATCAATCTTTAACTTACACACAGAGGATTTCATTAAAAGTCAAGTACAGCTATGGTACTTCATATACCTGGGCTACAGGAAGATCAAAATACCAAAAATAAAAACATAGATTTTTTGACAACTGCTACTTCAGTACAGTTTCTCATTCTCAATGGTCAAAGCAATAAACCTTTAACCACTTATAAGAGCTTCAACAAATTCATAACTAGAAAATGGACGGAGGTCTTCTATTTTTTCTCCCACACCAATAAAGCGAATAGGTAAACCCAATTGCTTTACAACAGCAAGTGCCACACCACCTTTAGCAGTTCCGTCAAGTTTTGTTAAAACTACGCCACTTAGTTTAGCAGCTTTAGCAAATACTTCTGCTTGTCGTAAACCATTTTGACCAAGTGTAGCATCTAATACCAGTAGGGATTCTACTACTGCATCTGGAGCTTTTCTATTTACTATGCGATGAATTTTACTCAGTTCATCCATTAAATTTTTCTTATTTTGTAGTCTTCCGGCTGTATCTACCAGTAACAATTCCGTATTTCTGCTTTGAGCTGCTAGTATAGCATCAAAAACTATTGCTGCTGGATCAGTATTTTTACCAGGATTAGCTATTACCTCTACTTCACTTCGTTGTCCCCAAATTGTTAATTGTTCTACTGCCGCAGCTCGAAATGTATCTGCAGCTGCGATTAAACATTTGTAATCTGACTTGGTAGCTAAATGAGCAATTTTACCAATAGTTGTAGTCTTACCAGCTCCATTTACACCATTCAAGAGCCAAATATTTAGGGAATCCTTTTCTGGGACAAAAGTTAAGTTATATGCAGCACTAGCCACTTCCAAATCTTTGAATGGCTCATCAAGGATGTCTCGTAAGATTTTTTTTAAATAAGCGATCGCCTCTTTTAGAGGTAAAGCTTCTGAGCGCAACTTATTTTGTAGGGTTTCTATAATATAGTCAGTAGCTTCTACTCCAACATCAGCTTGTAGCAACATTGACTCTATTTCCATTACCGCATCTTGATTTAGAGGTCCTTGGCCAACAATTGCCTTCAATTGGTTGAGCAAGTTGCGTCGAGTTCTATCTAAGCCTTGCCGTAATTTCTTCAACCAAGTAATTTCTTCAGCAGAAACCTGATCTGGGCGACGACCTTGAGCTGCTAAAACTTCTGCTGACCAGAGAAATGCTTCATCAATAATTATCGGGTCTATTTCTTCTGTTTCGTTATCTACAGTTATTTCTTGAAGAATTTCTGGTTCTGGTTCTTCTATAGCAGTTTCTTTAAGACGTTCTACCCTTGCTTGTCTTTCCGCTTGAGCTTTAGCCCAGAAAGGTAAATCTTCATCTACTTTATCAACTACTGCAGTTGTCTCTAACACTGAATCTGACTCTACTGGAATTTTTAATTCTGAGGATTTTATTTCCCTTGGAGCAGTTTCCCTTACACTTGGAATTAGTTCGGCCTGAGTGCTTGTAGATGTAGATTCTGTTTTTTGTCCTGCAATATCTTCTTGTTCTTTAATTTTGGGTGGCTCTGGTATACTTGGATCAACCTTTACTGTTGTAGCAGTTGTTTGAGTTTCTAGCTTTTCCTCTTTTTCAAAAGTACCTGTAGCATCTTGAACACTATCTTGAGCTTTTTTCTGTTCTTGAATATTTTTATAGGCTGCTTTAGCCCAACTCAAATAATCTTCTTTACTGTCTGTAGACTCCTGCTCTGATTTTTCTTGTGATTCAACAGCTGCTTCTAACTTTTCTTTTTTAGGTGCAGGTTTCTCCTTTGAAGTTTTGTCTGAACTATCATTATACTTACGACGGAACCAATTAAAAACCATATTTATTTTACATATTACTATTGTGACATCTTCCCGACACTGACCCTACGAATACAGTACGGGTTTCCCAACCTCAAGATTGAGCAAGTATTCCTGCCTCCACGCCACTTGTCTAGGTAATAAACCCCCGACAAACAGACTTGAGAGGCTGTTTACCTTCCCCAGAGTTCCTATCTCTAATCCACGATGTAATAACACATATATACCCTGGCACTACAGTTTCTGGGAACTGCTAGTGTTTTTCCCTAATTCCTGCTCCAATCAAATCTAACTTTTAACTTTTAAGTTTGACTTTGACCCCTCAAATTACATTAATTTTATCAAAAACTCTTCGCAACACTCCATTGATAAACTTATACCCATCTTCACCACTATAACGCTTGGCTAGCTCTACTGCTTCACTAATTGCCACTTGTTTTTGAATTCCAATAAACATCATTTCTGCTACTGCAATTCTAAGTATATCTAGGTCAATTCTGGGTAAACGTTCTATCTGCCAATCCACTATTGATTCTTGGAGTAATTTATCAACTTCTTTTCTATTACCATTTACTTTTGTTAGAACTTCCATAGCATAGCTGCGAACTTCTAATTGATTAGTAAGTTGAAGCATTTCTGGTAATTCAACAGCAGTTCCAATACGATTAATTGCTGTTTGGCCTAACTCTATGGCTTCATAAAGCATTACTCTAGCACTTTCAATATCAGTAGTGTCTATCTGACTATTCAGAAGGCGATCGCTCCCTCTCTGTAGTTCTGCTGCTGCAGTTTCTAAAATATCTTGGGCCTCTATTCTTAAAGTCCGAACTGCTGCCAATACAACTTCTTGAAGTTGCTTTTTTTCTAAACTCCCTGATTTTTTTGGTAATTGACTTAAGGCAAGAAGAGCTAATTCGCGAGCTGTAGAACGGGGAGTCTTTTTCATAGTCTTTGTATTATATTCTGGTCTAATCTGTTAAATCCTTTTCAGCAAAAAGTTGTTGATCTTAATTCTTTAATCTAGAGGTGCTGGTTTGAGCTTATTGTTGAGTATTTTTTCTTCACTAACTGCAGAATTTGAACTAGGATTTACTATTCCACCAGATATTAAAACTTTAAAAGCATCTTCCACTGACAAAGAAACATTAATCACATCTTTTTCTGGTACTATAGCGTACCAACCAGATGTGGGATTTGGAGTTGTAGGAATGAATAAACTTAACATTGAATCTCCTAGATGAGATTTAATTTCGTTACCTATAGTGCCTGTGACAAAAGCTATAGTCCAAATTTCTCGACGTGGGTATTCTACCAATACCACACGGCGAAATCTCTGGTTAGAGTCCCTGAGCAGAGTTTCTAATATTTGCTTGAGAGTGCCATAAATTGAGCCAGCAAATGGAATTGCTTGTAATATTTTCTCTCCTAAATCTAATAGCCATTTTCCCGCAATATTTCTGGCCATCAGTCCTATGATTAGGATGCTTAGCAATGGTACTGCTAGTCCCACTAAGAAATTTAGTAGACCCACCAGAATTGGATGTAAACCATCAAAGGGATTAATTTGCTTTGGAATCTTGGTGAGAAAATTAATTACCCACCAAGTAATAGTTATAGTCAGCCAAATTGTGGTGGCCAATGGTATGACTACCAATAGACCTGCAATTAGGTCATTTTTTAAGTCCTGCCTTATGCGTTTGAACACCGTTACCCACTTATTCATAACTGGCTAGATATTTTTTACTCCAGCCTAAAATCAAACTTACTTATTATATCTTAATATCTAAGGTTTCAAATTAACCATTTAACATTTCATAATGTTGAATTCTTGACAATGGATAGATAATTTTAGCAACTGTGATGTAAATATCTTTGATATTGCTTTAACTATTTCCGTACCGGAATCCTCTGCCAGCAATTATCAACGAGTCTCCTGGGGGGTACTGCGCAATTTATATCAAGTTAAAACTACTATTTGACCTAGATTTCTATTTTAACAAAATTCTAACACTTTTTTGTAGTGCTATGGTATCAAGTCCAGTTTTAACAAGACATTGATAATTTTTCCCTATATAGTGCAAGTGTCTACTCAAAGAGTTAGGTGATATAATTAAGCAGTGCAATATTTGCACCTATAAAAAAAGCTTCAAACATAATTTGAACCTATATACTGTAAGTCTCTCTGAAAGAGTCAAGAAATATAACTAATTAGTAGAAGATTTGTAGCCACCAAATAAAGTGCAATAGTTATGTCCAAAAATAGTTATTTAAGAAAGGAACAACAAGAGTTTAAGAACCTTTTTTGGACAAATAAATAAAAATTATTACTGAATATACTAATTACTATAAATAATACTATGTTTCCTCACGACTTTAGTGATTAAGCAATAAGTAAGTCAAATATATATTTCTGTAAACTAAGTTTTTATCCAGATATTTCAAAGGCTTGAGATTAATTATCACTAGAAATATAATTAAGTTTTTAACTATTATATGTATTAAATCTTAGATTAATTATGACTAATAATTATAGAGCATAAGTTATTTAAATACAACGTTTCTATCTATTCTCTACTCTTCAGAAGATTTAAGGATACTTTTGAGATTTCGTAAAACTATTTCTTCTACTACTTATTGATCTGAACATCAAAAAAATTCAGCATAATTTATGGCAGATAAGCACAAAAAAAATCAAGTACTGAGTAGTAAAACTTAATCTTGACTAGAAGATTCAAAGTTTAGATTAAATTATTTAATAAATTCTATGAATAATTTCCGTTTTCATCAAGATACTATTACAGAAGTCAAGCAAAGGGCTGACATTTATGATGTTATTTCAGAGCATCTTTTATTAAAAAAGCGGGGAAAAGATTATGTAGGATTATGCCCTTTTCATGAAGAAAAAACTCCTAGCTTTACTGTTAGTACGACTAAACAACTGTACTACTGTTTTGGTTGTGGTGCAGCTGGTAACGTGTTGAAGTTTTTGATGGAAATTGGTAAGTCTTCTTTTAGTGATGTTGTATTAGATTTAGCGAGACGTTATCAAATACCAATTAAAACAGAATTACCGGAAAATAGACAAGAGTTTCAACGGCAAATTTCTCTGCGTGAAAAACTTTATGAAATCTTGGCAATAGCTAATAGTTTTTATCAACATGCCTTAAGACAACCCCAGGGAAAAATTGCTTTAGAGTATTTACAAATTTCACGTCAAACTTCAGAAGAAACCATTCAAAATTTTCAATTGGGTTATGCTCCTAATGGTTGGGAAACTATTTATGGTTATCTGGTAGAACAAAAAGGTTTGCCTGTAGAATTAGTCGAAAAAACTGGATTAATTTTGTCAAGAAAATCTGGTACTGGTTATTACGATAGATTTCGCGATCGCTTAATGATTCCTATCAATGATATTCAAGGTAGAGTTATTGGTTTTGGTGGCAGAACTTTAAGTGATGAACAACCTAAATACTTGAATTCTCCTGAGACAGAATTATTTGATAAGGGTAAAACTTTATTTGCTTTGGATAAAGCAAAAACTGCTATTTCTAAACAAGATAAAGCTGTCGTTGTAGAGGGATATTTTGACGCGATCGCTCTTCATGCTTCAGGAATTAATAATGTTGTTGCTTCTCTTGGTACGGCCTTAAGTTCAATTCAAATTAGACAACTTTTACGTTACACAGAATCTAAACAAATCATCTTAAATTTTGATGCTGACCGAGCCGGTATTCAAGCTACTGAAAGAGCAATTGGAGAAATGGAAAAATTTGCTTATAGTGGGGAAGTTCAACTGAGAATTTTAAACATTCCTGACGGGAAAGATGCTGACGAATATTTGAAAACTTATTCTGGTAAAAAATATCAAGAATTATTGGTTAATTCTACTCTATGGATTGATTGGCAAATTCAAAATATAGTCAGAACTAAAAATCTTAGTCTGGCAGATGAATATACTAAAGCTAGTCAAGAAATAGTTAAAATATTAACGAAAATAACTAATGATAATCAATTTACTTATTATCTTCAATATTGTGCGCAAATTTTGAGTCAGGAAGACACTCGGAGAGTTTCATTAATTTATGAAAATTTATTAACTCAAGTTTTTATTAATTGGAAAAAGATCTTAGCTAAGGGTGAATTTATATCACCACCGTTACTAGTAGCGAAACAATTAAAATCTAATCAGCGAAATAATAGGAACTTTACTAAGGGAAAAAAAAATCATTCACCAGAGGTTTTATCTCCACCTGTAAAAGGGAGTTTATTGGCAGAAGCTGAGTCTTTATTATTGCGTATTTACTTACATTGTCCTAACTATCGTCGAGAGGTGAAAGATGCAATGGAAGCAAGAGATTTACAGTTTAGCTTCGCTCACAATAGACTTTTGTGGCAGCAAATTGTTTCTGCAGAAAATATCTCGGAAAATGAAATTAATCAATCAGATGATTTAATTTCAAAGTTACAAGATACTTACTGGGAAAATCTAGATAAATTCCCTAATTTAAAGCATCTTTTTCATTTAGATGAAAAAACAAAAAAAAATATTCTTAGAGCCCCTTTAGAAATTCGTTCTTCAGTAGCAACTATAGAATTAATTATATCAAAAAAACGTCAAAGTACTCTCTTGAATATGTGGCAAGAAACTGATTTATCCGTTGACCCAGAATTAGCTGAAAAATATAAAGAAAAATTTTATAGTGAATCACAATGGATTCAGGAATTGGAGAGGTTAAGACTGACAACTATTCAAGATTTAATTGAAGTACCTTTAGGGGAATTAACTAACTAAAATCATAGTACAAAAATAACTCTTCAAATTTTTCAGAGTAAACAAGTAAATATTTGAATATTAATGAATCTAAAAAACGAATTATGTTATGAAATAGTAAAGGGAAATCTTAATAGCAAAGTTAATTAGCCCTAAAAACTGCATATAGCTTATCTTTTCCATTCCAGAATAAGCCAAGACTTCTACTGTCTACTCTAGTAGTTTCATACAAGTTAAGTAGCAGATTTTTAGAGTTTGAATATTAATGAATCTAAAAAACGAATTATGTTATGAAATAGTAAAGGGAAATCTTAATAGCAAAGTTAATTAGCCCTAAAAACTGCATATAGCTTATCTTTTCCATTCCAGAATAAGCCAAGACTTCTACTGTCTACTCTAGTAGTTTCATACAAGTTAAGTAGCAGATTTTTAGAGGAGGTAAACCCTTTTATAGGCTGCAACTTTAATCAAAAATAATTCTGGTTATTTGTACAGGAACTGAGGAAGAACTCAATGTTTAATAAAATATAAATATATACTTGAAAAAAATCAAATAAAATTAGCCCATTGTAATCCTGGTCTGTTGTAATTATTTTGTCGAGAAAAACAGAAGTATAAATATCCATAAAAGGTTTTTATACCATATATCCTAATATTTCCACTTATTGGAATTTTTCGAGAGATTTAGTAGGATAATCTTACTTTTTTCATCCCCATCTACCATTTCGGAGCAGAGCTACTGAATATCTTTCATGTGTTAAACTAGTTATAATAATAAGTTTAGAAAAACAACAATGAATAAGGTAACCTAATTGAAATGTGCTTGTCTGGACTGCCTATCTGTGATTGACATTGAGGCAGCAGTAAAGAAATAACGATTTAAACTACTGCTCCGACGAGTGTGTTAATGGACGGAAAATGAAATTTGCTGCGTTCATACTAGGTATAAGTGCAGTAGCAAATAACTAGAACATCCCTTGAGTAGAAACTAAAAACTAGAAACATAGTCTAACTATCTATTAGTAAATAGTCTAGCTATTGGTAAAATATCAAACTCTGAACAAAGAAACGGAGTTTTTAAGATTCACTGGAGAAATGCATTAGTACAAAAAAAAACAACCATTATCCAATCCTTATTTTTAGACAAAACCTATGTTGGCCAGAGAATACCAGGCGTTCACTCATTACTGAAGCCCTACAAGCCTGAAGAATGACCCTAAGATAAACAGACCTCACCTAAAGACTCTGCTAACTAAACTAAAACAATACTCTGCCAAGAAGGTCAGTCGAAATTATCAGTTAGTAACATTCCCCTCACCTCACTCAGAATATTAATACTTGTAGCTATTATCATAAAAAGCATAAATTGATGGTACAATAATTAATTTTGTAGTCCCTGCCGGAATGACCAAAAATAAATTTACCAAGAGTCTACCCTTAACCATTAGGGTTAAGGTAATTTTCCCTGAGAGAAGAACCATCAACAAATAGTCGTGCTATTTATTAGACCTCTCCAAAAATGCAGATTTTAGAATAACATAGCAAAGGTTTGATAACCTTTTCTGGAGATATCTATTGCTGAAATTCACTGTAGTTCGGCCAAGCCCTCATTGAAAGTCAGCAGAACTTATGGGTGAGACTTGACAGTCAAACAAAAATGAACTAAGTTCATTGAAAATAGTACATACATAGCAATATCGTAGCAGTATGAGTAATTAGGGAGAACTATGTGAATAAGTAGCTTAAGCTTCCTGATAATTTGAAGTTTCGGTCTTAAATAAGTTAAAGACTGTACTCAGTGACATAAGGGTGAAACACTGAATCTAGCTCCAAAGCTTATGCAATTCCTGCTTATATAAGTTTGAGTAAATTTATATGTAAGTTTAGGTAGATTTAGTAGAGCAGAAAGTCCAGCTCATAAATACTACAGTTATTCCCAGCAACAGCCCTAACAAGATCAAATCTTTAGTGCTAATTGCCTGGGCGTTGGTAGACAAGGGAAAATTTCAATAAAGTTTATCTAAAGTTTATTTGTCCTAATTCTGTGTTCCTTAATTCCTGCGAGTTAGGGTAATAAAAATTATTTACAAAAGAGTGTATCTCTTGTTTCCTTACCTGTAATAGAATTTTTACCTTGAGCAATTTTGCATAGATCTTTTGTAGTATCTTTTCGCAAAAAAGCATCAGTAAAATCTGCTCCATCAATAATTGCGTCACGAAATTGAGTATGGAAAGCAAAAGCACCTTCCAAAATAGCATTAGTCAAATTTGCTTTGTTAAAAACAGCATCATCCAAAGTAGAATAACTAAGATTTGCTCCCTCTAAATTAGCTCCTTCTAAATGAGCGCCAAATAAACTAACTCCACTCAAATTTGCATTACTAAAGTTACTTTTACGCAGAATTGACTTAGTAAATGAATCATTAGTTAAGTCTTTACCAGAAAAATCTTGACCTACTAATATTTGTTTGTCATACTCATCAGCTAAAATTGGTGTAGCCTTAATAAAGGTCATAGCAGTTATTGTCCCCATAGCAACCATATAAACTACTAATGAAAAGACAAAGCTGACTAAAACTTGGGAAGTTTTCTGTTGTCTAAAATTCATGCTACTTCTGGTTAATTTACTTTAATCAGTTCATAATATAGAATAAACTAAAATGAGTCTTGATTCATCTAGTAAATCTACTTTTATTTCCCAAAAAATTGACACAGGTATTTTGGGAGAAGAGCTAGTGGCAAAATGGTTAAATCTTGAAGGTTGGCAAATACTACATCGAAGGTGGCAATGTCCCTGGGGAGAGCTAGATATTGTTGCCACAAAAACTACTTCTTCATTGAGGGATAGCTCTAATTATAAATTTCCTATTTTAGCATTTGTAGAGGTTAAAACCCGTAGTCGCGGTAACTGGGATCAAGATGGTTTACTAGCAGTTACAGAGTCAAAACAAGCAAAACTATGGAAAACTGCAGAAATTTTTTTGAGCGATCGCCCAGAATTAGTAGATTATTCATGTAGATTTGATGTAGCTTTAGTCAGGTGTAATTATATTCGAAAAAATTCTCAAGCCCAAAAAAAACTATCAATAGAACAGCAAATATCTGAGTTAACTGTTGATATTGGAAATTCTGTAGAGTTAGCAGGTTATCAATTGGTTTTACATAATTACATTGCTTCTGCTTTTATTATTCACTTGGATTAAATAGTCACAAAGTAGTCGTGTCAGATTAATTACACATCTATACGAGCTAAATTATTGGCCTTATTATCAGCTAAAACAATTAGGGTATGGTGAAAAAAACTAAAAGCATTTAATTAAATATTACTAAGGGATCTTTTTTGGTATTCTCAATTCCTTTTTCAATTTACTCTGGAATTTAGTTTTCGTTTTGTTATGGAATTGATTAATACTTTTTATGACTCCTCTATTAACCAGTTTTGGTATAAATCCTTTTTAGTCTAATGTTAACGTCCCTAAGTTCAGTTTTCTACTATGATGTTGATAGCCAGTAGTACTGTAGTATAGATATATTTTTTTTATTGACCAATACTATACTAGATATAAAGATATTTTACTATATTTTAATTTAATCTTTATTAAAATGACAATTGTGAAGAATCAATTAAATATATACTATTTTTTGTTGTACCCATACTAATATTAACAATATATTTTTTATAGATGTATAGGTACAAACAAATTCAAATAAATTAGAGTCAGATTCCAGCAAGACTAACCCAAAGTTTCTGGGCAATATCCCAAACCCCTGACAAATTGGGTTCTAAATGCTTCTATATCATCTTGATTGGGCTCTCCATGGGAAACCACTGCTACCTGATAACGTCTCATCACACTTAAGGGTGATTGTCCAGTTTCCAAGCCCCATAGTGCCATTCTGACACGGATATCAGGATCATAAGGTATTCCCAATTCATTCATAAAAGCCCTAAAGTCTCCGTGTTTTTGAGGAGTCAAGTATTTGCTCATTTTAAGTTTTACGACCCAGCCATCAATTTGATGAATTACTGTCATAAAACGAAGCTGTAAATGATGGGCATTGTCTAAGTATTCAACTACTCTGAGGCACAGACTAGTATTTCCTAAAAAGTAAAGATATTCCATATCAAACTATTACCGCTTATAACTGTCCCTTTTACCCTGATTTAACCTCTAAGTTTTATTTTCTACTACAGAGGAAATATTAAAGGTAGTGGGAAAAGTTTATAGGAAGCGGGGCGGATCTTATCGCTTCCCTATAAATCAATTAGGTATATGTTCTACAATGTTTAAAAGTCTAAATCAGCTATAAAATCTGTTGTATTTTTCACTACAGCTATATCTGCCTAGTATTTTATCATTATATCTATACTTAATCTATATTCACTTCTTTATGTTGAAGATTACTAGGGGAGAAGTACCCATATTTATATGGGGGGTTTTACCCAATTAATTATCCATTATTGTTTCTTCAATAAATATGACTAATTGATAAGGTTTGATCTCCACTTTCAAAAAGATCAAAAAGTAAACCTAACCTAGGATTTTCTTAACTCCTGATGACAGGAGATAATGATAACTAATAACTGATAACTGATAACTGAAATGACCGATTTAGATTGGTCCATTGAGGCTTATGATTATGAACTTCCCCAAGAGCTAATTGCTCAAAATCCAGTTGTTCCTAGAGACAGCTCTCGCTTAATGGTTATAGAGTCCCTCACACACAATCATCGTATTTTCAGGGATTTACCAGATTTACTCCAACCAGAAGATTTACTAGTATTAAATAATACCCGTGTGATTCCCGCTAGGCTTTATGGTCAAAAAACGAGTGGTGCTCAGGTAGAAATATTATTATTGAAACAGATCACAAATGATTCTTGGTTAGCTTTGGTCAAGCCTGGCAAACATTTTAGTGCTGGGACAAGGATTGAGTTTGAACCTAATTCATCATTTACTTGTGATTATAAGTTGCAGGCAACAGTATTAGCAATTGATCAAGAAACAGGTGGACGTGTTTTACAATTTTATTGGCCTCAAGAAGTTTCTTGGCTTGATTTGTTAAAGCAATTTGGTCATATACCTTTTCCTCCTTATGTTACAGGTTCACAGGCTTTAACTGAACAATATCAAACTGTATATAGTAAGATAGCAGGAGCTATCGCTGCTCCTACCGCTGGCTTACATTTTACTGATGAATTACTATATAAACTAGAACAAGGGAATATTGGACGAGCTTTTATAACTTTGCACGTTGGTATTGGCACATTTCGTCCGGTTGAAGTTAAAGATATTACTACCCACAATATACACTCCGAATGGGTTGAGGTTTCATCTTTGAGTGTAGATAAAATTCACCAGACAAAGGCTAAAGGTGGACGCATTATCGCAGTGGGAACCACAGTAGTGAGAGCTATAGAAGCAGCAGCGCTAGCTAATGATAATTATAGCACTCAAGAATCTTTAATTCCTTTAATTCGACCATTTTCTGATTACACAGATATATTTATTTATCCTGGTTACAAATGGCGGGTAGTAGATGGTTTAATCACTAATTTCCATCTTCCGCGCTCTAGTTTACTTATGCTTGTTAGTGCGATGATTGGTAGAAAACGTCTTTTAAGTTTATACCAGGATGCAATTGATCAAAAATACCGCTTTTATTCTTTTGGTGATGCAATGTTTATTCTACCATCGGCTAGAGTTAATTAAATCAAATTATGTAGCGTGGGAATATTGCCTCCAACAGTCTACCTAACAAGCTTTTTTTAAATCTAGTGCATATTTTAGGAGATTATTTTGGGACAATTAGGACACCAGGCATTTCTCGACATTTTCCCAGGCTATTAAGCCTATTTAGAGGTGCCTATATACTTAGGCTTTAGTTTACTCGGCGGTTTTAAGTTTTGCACTTAGCAAAGGCTCTAAGTTATACAATACAACCTGCTACTTTTTATGTCCCGTGATTAAATGTTTCTATCAAACTTTACCCTAGTCTTACGTTTGCCTGGTTTATCCTTTTTGGTCTCAGATTGCTTACAGGCTATTAGTTAATTAATATTCATCTTAACAGATACATTCAAAAAAAAAAACTAAAAGGTTGCCTGGGTATTAGCAAGGTTTTAAAGCAATGTTTTTGGTTAGGGGCTTTCAAGATTGGCCGAATCTTAATATTGAAAACATTGACCAAAAATCCCTAGTTGGTTAATCTTCTTCTTCTTCCTCTTCATATCTTGGGTGTACAAAACTATGGGAACGTTGAGTTTCAACAGATTTACCTAGGGATAGTGCCTTCTTTGCAGCTAGTTTTGCCTGGTTTTTCCAGTTAGCTTTCCGCATATTTTTCTTAGATTTTGAGGTTCTCTTCTTTGGTACAGCCATAAAAGTTATTCTATTCTTTAAATACAGATAATTGTACAAACATATTACTATACTATAGTACCATTATTTGAGCAACTATGTTAAAATTTTAACTAAAATATATCTTATTGATTACTTTGTTTCCAATATTTAGAGTTCATGGAAATTAGATAACAATTCCTGTATCTGGATGGTTATCTACTCTGACGTAACCAGTTTTAAGCATTTCTTTCATGGTTTCTTCTAATTCTGTAAAGCTATATCCTGTTGCCATGACTCCTTGAGCAACAGATAATTTTCCTCCCTTTGTAGAAGCTGTTTTAAGTAATGCAATCATTAATTGTTGACGGGTTTGTGGTGAATATGCTTTGATGGCGATCACTTCATTTGATGAATTTAATGATATCCCTTGCTCTGAAATACCCAGTTTACTTTGATTTGAGCATACTCGGAATTAACAACAAGTTAATAAATTGAACGACTCCAAATAAGCCATAGGTATAGAGCCAAACTAAACCTGTAAAAAATTTGCCATTGTAGATTCGATGACATCTACTTAAATCAACTAAACACGCGGCCCAAAATAGGTAATTATATCCTATATTATTTGTTTATATTTAGTCCAAAAATTTATTAACCATAATACAACTATGCTAACAAGCTGGTTATAGCTGAAGTTAAAATAACAATTGCTAGAAGTCATAAGTTAAGATATTACTGTGAAAAAATTTAAGAGGTAAAGAGGTATAAGAATATCCTCGCCCCCTAGGGACTGGTATATTTGAAATTGTAGACAATGAGTACCAAATCCAATGAGGAAAAGCTGATTGTATATGAATACGTTTTATTAACTGGACTTGAGAAAATAATAGGTTAAAAATCATGTCAAAACCTGATACATTAATGTTTTTACTTTTAACCTACCTTTCTCTTAATATATTTAGGTTTCTGCTATTTTTAGCTATGTCAGGTATTTCCCTTACTCATACTAGATTTGAAATAGTTTCTGGTGTAAAAAATTTCAAGGTATTGCTAGTAATATTTTTTTGCAGTTCTGTAGACTATAGTAGTTATTTAATGGTTTCATATCTTAATGAGTTTTAGTCGGGTTTGAACCGTATTAGATTATAGATTATATCTATTACTTATTAAGCCTTACTTTCTCTCTTACCCTATAATTAGTCGGTAGTAACCTGATTCGCTACACTAAATGAGTACTAAAATCGACAAATTAATTTTGGTGGGTTTTTGTTAATGAAATTAGCTATTAATCAAATTAACTACAATAGCTTTGCAATTCTTAATGCAAATTATGTGATTCAAATCTCCAGACCTTGATAGACTGTATGGGATGAAAAACATAGTGTCATTTTTACTACCCTCTCTATAGATAAAATAAAGCTAATTAACAATTAATGGAGCAATTAAAAAAAATATAGCGTCACCAGGGTACTAAGGACATTCTTAAACTTTCCAATTTAGTTCGTGCTCCGAATATAGGAGAGTTTTGGTATTCACTTTACAAACTTTCCCCCAAATGGGAAAAGGGAGGGGTTAACTGCTGAGTGCAGCTATATCTCACTATAAACATAGATTCATAATCATAATTAAGAAAATAACGAAATTTATGGTAAATTCTCTCAAAAAACAAACCTTTACTGAAATGCGTCCAGGTGTTAAAGTTCCTGCAAAGGAAACTATCCTCACACCTAGATTTTATACAACAGATTTTGATGAGATGGCTAAAATGGACATCTCTGTGAATGAGGATGAATTGATGGCTATTTTGGAAGAGTTTCGTGCAGATTATAATCGCCATCATTTTGTGAGGAATGAGGAATTTGCCCAATCTTGGGATCATATTGATGGGGAAACTCGTCGTTTATTTGTTGAGTTTTTAGAGCGTTCTTGTACTGCTGAATTTTCTGGTTTTTTACTTTATAAAGAATTAGGTCGTCGCCTCAAAAATAAAAGTCCTATTTTGGCTGAGTGTTTCACTTTAATGTCACGAGATGAAGCTCGTCATGCAGGTTTTTTAAATAAGGCAATGTCAGATTTTAATTTGTCTTTGGATTTAGGGTTTTTGACTAAAAGTCGTAAGTATACTTTCTTTAAACCAAAGTTTATTTTTTATGCTACTTATTTATCAGAAAAAATTGGTTATTGGCGTTATATTACTATTTATCGTCATTTAGAAGCTCACCCAGAAGATAGAATTTATCCTATTTTCCGTTTCTTTGAAAATTGGTGTCAGGATGAAAATCGTCATGGAGATTTTTTTGATGCTATTATGAGAGCTAGACCAGAATTTCTGAATGATTGGCAAGCAAAGTTGTGGTGTAGATTTTTCTTGCTTTCTGTGTTTGCTACTATGTATTTGAATGATATTCAACGTGCTGATTTTTATGCTTCTATTGGTTTGAATGCCTGTGATTATGATAAGTATGTGATTGAGAAAACTAATGAAACTTCAGGGCGGGTTTTTCCAGTGATTTTGGATGTAGAAAATCCTGAGTTTTATGCAAGATTAGAGTTTTGTATAAAGAATAATGAGAAGTTGACGAAGATCGCTAATTCTAATAATCCTGGTTTTGTGAAGTTTTTCCAAAAGTTTCCTCTGTATTTATCTAATGGTTGGCAATTTTTAAAGTTGTATTTAATGAAGCCAATTGAAACGGCTACTATGCAAAGTTCTGTTCGTTAATAAAGTTAATAATTAATTTTTTGATTTTGATAGTCTTGTTTGACACAAGGCTATTTATTTGTGTTTATGGAGGGCTTGCTGATGAGTCTTCAAAGCATTGACACAAATTATGCTTTAGCAAAATGAAGGTAGCATAATTTGGGTGGATAAAGCTCATGCATTGCTTGGATTTAGAGTACACCTAGTAGGCTGGCTACAGCATTTTGATTACGATTTTATTCTGTAGTTTAAGGATGTAAATATTTTCCTATACTTATAGTTCTGGAGTTAGAAGTAGCAGTTTAATAAAAATTTATGATTTTTACTAATTATTTAATCTGTAGAATATTAAGATATTAGTAACTATATAATTTATAAAATCATATAAATTATTTCTAAAATTTTAATCAAATAATGTTACAAATTAATTGGGCTGATTAAAGAATTATTTTATATAATAGCAGAGATAAACTAGAAAGGAATATATAAGAAGGAAACTTCCCAGGTTTGCTAGTTGCATACTGGGAAGCTAGTCTATCTATACAGAATCTAGTTATCTAGAGACAATAAAATTTGAGGGAAGGTTCCCTAAGGATGTTAAAAATATAAAATTTTCATTTATATTCCCTCGCATTGCATAATTATTATCATAGATAAATAGAGATAATTACTATTGATTAATTATTGCTTTGAATAACAATATTATATTTTCAATTATTGATAAAAATGATAGAAAAAAACAAAGTAAAACAGTCTATATTAGCTAGTCAAAAGCACTTATTAAGTTTACAAGAAACAGAAGGATACTGGTGGGGTCAACTAGAATCAAATGTCACAATAACAGCAGAAATAATTTTACTACATAAAATTTGGCAAACTGATAAAAAAATACCATTGAATAAGGCAAAAAATTACCTAATATCTCAACAACGAGAACATGGTGGTTGGGAACTATTTTATGGGGATGGAGGAGACTTAAGCACTTCTATTGAAGCTTATATGGCTTTGAGATTATTGGGTGTTTCAAGAACAGATCCAATTATGATTGAAGCACAAAATTTTATTATTAAAAAAGGTGGTATTAGTTGCAGCAGAATTTTTACTAAATTACATTTGGCTTTAATTGGATGCTACAGCTGGCAGGGTATTCCTTCTATTCCTTCTAGCATAATGCTACTTCCTGAAGATTTTCCATTTACTATTTATGAAATGTCAAGTTGGGCAAGAAGTAGTACTGTTCCACTATTAATTGTGTTTGATAAAAAGCCGATTTTTTCTGTTAACCCCACTATTAATCTTGATGAGCTTTATGCCGAAGGAATTAACAATGCTAGTTTTGAATTACCTCGTAAATACGATCTGACAGATTTATTTTTGGGACTAGATAAGGCTTTTAAATTTGCAGAAAATTTGAATTTGATGCCTTTGCAACAGGAAGGATTAAAAGCAGCAGAAAAATGGATTTTAGAAAGGCAAGAGGTTACGGGTGACTGGGGGGGTATTATTCCGGCTATGTTAAATTCTATGTTGGCATTAAAATGCTTGGAATATGATGTGGCTGACCCTGTGGTGGTGCGGGGACTGGAGGCTATAGATAGGTTTGCTATAGAAAATGAGGATAGTTATCGGGTACAAGCCTGTGTATCTCCAGTGTGGGATACCGCTTGGGTAATACGTTCGTTGGTTGATTCTGGTATTTCTCCTAGTCATCCGGCAATGGTTAAGGCTGGACAATGGTTGTTGCAACAGCAAATTTTGGATTATGGTGATTGGGTGTTTAAGAATAAATTTGGTAAACCGGGGGGTTGGGCGTTTGAATTTATGAATCGTTTTTATCCAGATATAGATGATACGGCGGTAGTGGTTATGGCTTTGGATGTTGTAGAGTTGCCTGATGAGGATCTGAAAGGTAAGGCGATCGCTCGTGGCATGGAGTGGATAGCTTCGATGCAATGTGAAGCTGGTGGTTGGGCAGCTTTTGATGTAGATAATAATCAAGACTGGTTGAATGCTACTCCTTATGGAGATTTAAAGGCGATGATCGATCCGAATACGGCAGATGTGACGGGGCGGGTATTGGAAATGGTTGGTTGTTGTGGGTTAGCTATGGATAGTTGGCGGGTGAAACGGGGGATCGATTTTTTGGTAAGGGAGCAGGAAGAGGAAGGTTGTTGGTTTGGTCGGTGGGGAGTTAATTATATATACGGTACGAGTGGAGTTATTTTGGCTTTGGCTGTTATGGCACGGGAAAGTCACCGAGGTTATATAGAGAGGGGGGCAAGTTGGTTGGTTGGTTGTCAAAATTCGGATGGTGGATGGGGTGAAAGTTGTTGGAGTTATAATGATCCGTCGTTGAAGGGGAAGGGGAAAAGTACGGCTTCTCAGACTGCTTGGGCGTTAATTGGTTTATTGGCTGCGGGGGAGGGGACTGGTAATTTTGCTAGGGATGCTATTGATGGGGGTGTGGGTTTTTTAGTTTCGACTCAGAATGATGATGGGAGTTGGCTGGAGGATGAGTTTACTGGTACTGGGTTTCCTGGTCATTTTTATATTAAGTATCATTTTTATTCACAGTATTTTCCTTTGATGGCTTTGGGAAGGTATGAGAGTTTGTTAAGTGGTTGATGTTTTTTGAGTGGGATGAATAAGAGGCAGGGAATTGAGATTAAAGTTATACTGTTTGTTTTACGGAAGTTAAAGTTCATCCATTCAAAGGCTAAAAGTAAGATTTTTAAGACTCAAAATTTTTGGGTGCTCTTAAAGCTGTAAAGATATTGGTTTATGGGTCTGTTAAGGGTTTGTTATGTACTTGTAACTAAGTTGATGTCTCTAGACTCATACTTTTCTTTTTTGCTACTAAGCGATCGCTCTCGACTATCAAATATTAACTTACGTTTAGTGGTAAGGTTGAAGTATAACTTAAATTCTCAATGCTTGCATCACTATTTTTATCTCAAAAGAACAATGATCAATATTTTATTGAAAAAATATCAAAGTACTACTACAGGAGTTGCGATCGCTTTCTGACTTTACGAAAATCAAAAAATGGTTTCTTGTCCCAGAGCAAAAGTATTAAGTTTAAGTAATAAAATCTATATAATAAATAATTTAGTAGTCTGAATTTTCAGTTTTGATGATCAACTAAAAAATCCAGACTACAAACTAACACTTACTTCTCGTTTTCTATGATCCCTCCACCCAACAAAATATCTCCTTCATACCAAACAGCAGCTTGCCCGGGAGTTATACCAAAAACTGCTTCTTCAAAAATTAACTTAACTCGAAAACCATCTTGAGGTTTTTCTTCATTAACACCCAAAGGAATAATATTTGCAGCTACGGGTAAACTGCGGTACCTCACTTGTACCTCTGCGCGTATTGATGTACTTGGTGGGGCAATAGAAACCCAGTTAACCAGCTTCACAGTAGATTCCATTTTAGTCGCGCTATCGCGATCGCCCACTATTACTTTATTCATTGCTGGGTCTAGGTCTATCACATATAAGGGATGAGGGGCAGAAACTCCTAAACCTTTTCTTTGGCCAATAGTATAATGATGGACACCATCGTGTCTTCCCAAAACTCGTCCCTCTCGGTCAACTATTTCACCTTGATGGGGAGTAATATATTTATCTAAAAATGCCCGCATGGAACCGCTAGACTCTACCAAACATAAATCCTGACTTTCTGGTTTGTCAGCAGTTTTCAAACCATATTCTGCTGCAATGCGTCGGGTTTCACTCTTTACCATTTCTCCTAGAGGAAATACTGAACCTGCCAATAAGTACTGTGTTAAATCATACAAAAAATAAGACTGGTCTTTATTACGATCAATTGCACGTTTTAATAGATAGCGATCGCTTTTTGAGTCATAATCAAGTCGTGCATAGTGCCCTGTGGCAATTTTGTCAATACCTAATTTTTCACGACCATAAGCTAACATGGGACCAAATTTTACTGTTTTATTACATTGAGAACAAGGTAGTGGAGTAATTCCGGCACTGTAACCAGTCACCAAATAATCAACAATATTTGCTTGAAATAAATTGCGAGTATCGACAATATGATGGGGAATATCTAATTGTTCGCAAATATAGGCAGCATCAACCATTCCTTCAGAACAACATTGACCTTTTCCTTTCATTAACCAAAGAGTTAAGCCCTCGACTTGATATCCTTGATGATGCAATATTGCTGCTGCTGTGGAACTATCAACTCCACCAGAGAGACCAACTATAATTTTATTCATTGGATTTGAGTTTATACAATTAAAAAAAATATATATCTATCTAAGCATTCAGCTATCAGCTAAAATTCATCATTTATTGAAGTAAGTAACCATGCCAAATATTTTTTTTACAACATCATGCTACAAAACATCAAAAATGTCGTTATTATCAATTATATTAGGATGGTTTTTAGCCCTAAGCTATCAGACTTTATCTCTAGGAAAATCAATCAAAAATCAAACCTTAAATACCAATCAAAATCATAGCCAAAATACAATTTTTACCTCCCAAAATAACACATCAAATAATGAACCACTAATAACAGATTTTTTTAGAGATAAAAGACCTGTTGAAAATTTACCACCATTAATTATAACACCCTCAGCCCAACAACAAGAACCAATATTTAACCCCATTGAACCTAATCCATTTCCAAGTTTACAATATATTGTTTATATTGATTCAAAAAGTCAAATTTTGTTAAGAATTATTCGGCAAATAATTGAACCAAGAGCAGTATTTCGCTTTTTTAATAACCGAAAAGTTATTCAAGTCGGAAGCTTTTCTGAGTTGTTTTTTACCTTAGATTTGTTAGATTTTTTAAAGGAAAAAGGAATTCATGGTAAACGATTGAAGTTGAATCCTGGTGAAGCATTTGGAAAACCTGTAAGTTCTACAACTTTAGCAGCTACTATATATCCTCCAGTGACTAATTCAATAGCTTATGGACTAAATAGTAAGTCCTATTATTTACTAATTCCTAGCCAGTCAAAAGATTTAGCTATAACGACATATAAATTGGGATTATTAGGAGTTCCTGATAGAGGTATTCAGGTGACAGAAATACCAGAAAATGTAGCTATAGGACCTTTTGAAAATGAAAAAACTGCAGAAAAATGGCAACGCTATTTATTAGATTCAGGGTTTATTAATGTAGTTATTTATTATGGTCGTTAGAATAACAAAGAAGTTAACAAAGTTAAAGTTTTAAAAGGTATGAAATCCAAAGTTGTTTTGGTAAAAGAGATTCAAATAACCTTTAAAAAACACTTCTCATTAAAAAAAAAATTATCATGAGCTCCTATGACTATTTTATGAAAACGGATATAAGGATATAAAAAAAAAGGAGAATAATTGGAATTTACATATTGAATAAAAATATATTTTTCAAGATATTTACTGTAAAAAAATATTCATAGTAAGTGTATAAATTGTTTTATTTTTTTTGTAAATTTTGATGTTAATAAATATGTGGGTAATGGATGGTTTTAAAAGCTATGTTTAGACAACTCAATTATTTTGATAAGCTTAAAAATTGATTGAAATAGAGGCTCCCTATAAAACCAATTTTAACTTCTGCTTAAAGCTGACGTTTATTTGGGTTACGGCAAACTACAAAGATTACTAAGTTGAAGATATGAATCTGGGAATACCCATCTCAAATCAGGATTTAATATTTTATTTACAGATACTATCTTAACCTAAACCCTCTAATACTGATCAATCAGACTTAATATGATTTTCTATTCTTTTGAAGGAAGGTTCGTTAAATTAGAATAATATTAACAAAAATAATGCTACACTTCCTCAATACTTCAGTTATTAACTAATAAGTAAAGTTCAACAATGTTTTGAAAGATTATAGGAAAAGAGGGAAAATATATTATATCCAAGAATACTTTGACAATGTCCAAGGGCAAAAATGCCTATCATTGCTATTTTTGGGTAAGGAAAATACTCAGCCATTACTAAAAATGGATTAAACCTAGATAGAAAAAGAAATATATTGATTAAATATCAAACAATTACTATATAAGGTTTGATGCTATTTTTATATCTTTTTGGCCAAATTACTGCTGATTTTCCTACTCCCTGCTCAGTAGTTAGGTTGCATATAACACCTCTACTTACTCCCTAAAAATACTTTTGATATTTGGTATAAAATTCGGAAAAATGAACAATATCAAAGAAAAATTTATAGTTACTGCTGCACAAATGCGACAAATAGAGGAACGTATATTTATTGCGGGAATGCCTGTAGCAGCATTAATGGAAAAGGTTGCAGGATTAGTAACACGAAAAATCTCAGAATTATTAAATTCTAATATTAGTAAAATAGGTGTATTAGTAGGTCCTGGTCATAATGGTGGAGATGCTTTGGTCATAGCCAGAGAATTATATTTTCAAGGTTATGAAATAATAGTTTACTGCCCTTTTGTAAACCTGAAAGAACTAACAAATGCTCATGCCAAATATCTCCAATATTTAGGAGTTAATTTTGTCAAAAATATTTCCCTGCTCAAAAATTGTGCTTTGCTCATAGATGGTTTATTTGGTTTTGGTTTAGAACGGGAAATATCTGGAGATTTAGCTGAAAGTATCAGTCAAATTAATAGTTGGCAAAAACAGGTATTTAGTATTGACTTACCTTCGGGAATACATACAGATACAGGAGAAGTTTTAGGAACAAGTATTTGTGCTACCTACACATTTTGTTTGGGTCTGTGGAAACAGGCATTTTTACAAGACAAAGCTCTAAAATATTTTGGTAAATCTGAATTAATTGACTTTGATATTCCCCTAGCAGATATTACAGAAGTTTTAGGAGAATTTCCAACAATTGAGAGAATTACAAAAACATCTGCTCTGGAAAATTTACCTCTACCTCGTCCCCCAGCAACCTATAAATATACAAACGGTAATTTATTATTAATTGTAGGCTCCCATCGTTATAGTGGCGCGGCAGTTTTAACAGGATTAGGTTCTAGAGTAACAGGTGTAGGAATGTTATCAATTGCTGTACCAAAATCAATTAAACCTATACTAAATAGTCATTTACCAGAAGCACTAATTATTGGTTGCCCTGAAACAGAAACTGGAACAATAAAACAATTACCAGAAGATATAGATTTAAGTAAATTTGAAGCTATTGCTTGTGGACCTGGTTTAACTATAGAACCTACATCTATAATAGAAAAAGTATTATCTGTAAATTGTCCTCTAGTTTTAGATGCTGATGCTTTAAATATTTGTGGAAATTTAGCAAATAATTCTTTAGTAAGTCAACGTCAAGCACCAACAATTATTACTCCCCACCCAGGAGAGTTTAAACGTCTATTTCCTCATCTAGTAGATCAACTGAATAATCGGATATTAGCTGCTGAAAAAGCTACTAAAAATAGTAACGTTATAATAGTTTTAAAAGGGGCAAAAACAATTATTGCTAATAGCCAAAAAATATTAATAAATCCAGAAAGCACTCCCGCATTAGCTAGAGGGGGAAGTGGAGATGTACTTACAGGATTAGTTGGAGGTTTATTAGCTATTAATTCAACTCAAACTCTACCATTCAATGCTGTAAAAACAGCAGTTTGGTGGCATGCTCAAGCAGCAATATTAGCAGTAAAAGAACGAACAGAGTTAGGAGTAGATGCTTTTACTTTAACTCAATATTTAATACCTGCGCTAAAAAAATATAACTTTTGCTAATAGGAGTAGTAGTACTTAACATTTTCTGGTAGAAAAAATTAGTTAAAATTAGCCTAGACAAGGGAATTATGTTGATGCTGTAACAATGACTAGAACCTATGCTGATTTAGAACTTAGAAAATTTTGAGGTTAAAGCTAAGACTAGTCTAAATTTGAGGCGTTTTATCTAGTACTATTATTTTTAATTCCCGACAGGGAATAGTTAGAAGGGTTCCATGAAAAGTCTTGACATAGTTGTAATTTTGGTTCGATGGGAATAAAAAAGAAGAACAACAACTCTAATCCCAGTCATTTCAGAAACGCTATAATCAGAATTAATTGTGTATTATTAATGGGGTAAATATTTTTTTTGCTTGTTCCCCTCCAAGCCATTTTCTCTAGTCTATATTTGCTATTCCTTTCAGATAAGACTAAAAATTATAAGGTATAAAACCATGGTTAAGGGCTTTTCAGAATTATAAAACTGCTAAAAAAATATTTAACTGAATTGTATTGTATTATAATTTATCTAAATTAGTTTGGTATAATTGATGGAATAAATATTTTTCTGGTTCCCTATTTTTTGACTCATTTTCCCTACTCCCTTTCAGTAAATTATCTGGAGACAAATAATCAATGGCAGGTACTAATATTAATACAGATTTGTATTTCACTGAGCAAATTACACCCTGGGACATTTATAAACATGGTATTGACCAGGTGCTTGTTTATCAAAAAACAAAATATCAGGAAATTTATATTGTCAAGGGTGTTTATGGTAAAGCTTTAATATTAGATGGTAAGTGGCAGTCTTGCACTGCAGATGAATTTCTCTACCATGAAGGCTTGGTACATCCAGCTATGATTTGTCATGGGTCTCCACGAAAAGTCTTAGTATTTGGAGGAGCAGAAGGAGCAACAATACGAGAAGTATTACGCTGGAAAACAGTTGAGCAAGTAGTTATGGTTGACATAGATGAGAAGGTTGTAGAAGCTTGCAAAAAGTATTTGCCTGAAATGCACCAAAATTCTTTTGAAGACCCCCGTGTAGAGTTAATCATCGATGATGCTCAGAATTTTTTAGACTCTTCTAATGAAACTTGGGATGTAATTATTTCTGACCTGACAGATCCTATTGAACATGGTCTTTCTTTTCCTTTATTTACTCAGGAATACTTTCAAAAAATTTCCCAAGTTTTGTCGGCTTTAGGCTCGTTTATAATACAAGGGGGTTCAATTTCTCCTGCTGAGATGTATCTTCATGCTCGTGTAGTTAAAACTTTACAAAGTGTATTTAATTGTGTTTATTCCCTGATACCTTATTCTACGAGTTATGGATGTCCATTAGGGTTTGTTGTTTGTTCTGAGCAAAAATTTTCTTCTACACCAAACCCAGAAAAAGTAGACCGTTTATTGGCAGAAAAAACTACAGGCGGTTTTAAGTTTATGGATGGTGTTTCTTTATTGGGTATGTTGCAAATACCTTTGAATTTACGACAGGCGATCGCTACAGAAACTCAGATATATACTTTGAAAACTCCACCAAAATCTATTCAGGTTTGAGAGCAACATCTTTAATCATTTGCCAAAGTCTTGCTAAATATTCTTGAAAGTAGGGAGTAGATCTAACTACTAAATAGGTAGGTGTAAAAAAAACTTAGCTATATTAAGATTTGTGTACTGACTCTAAGCTTTTCCACACAGATTATTTGAGGTCAATTTACACTTTGTTATATAGCGACAAATTTAAACACAGATCTACTTAAATTCAAATAATTTGACAAAGATTGATACAATTATATATTATTTGTCATTATCAGGAATATATGTTCAATTTCTGATAAAGAGATAAATCACTAATTGAAATCAAATCAATATTACACAAACATTTATAGACTAAGGTCAATGTTATGAGATGAAACAGGAAGCTAGTTTCACAAGTCCTGTAGTCATGTATAAATAAATTTACACAAGCTTAGTGGAAAAATAATACTTAATAAGATACAAGATATCCTCCCACTTTGCCTATAATCATTCATTAAAAACATTTCTCTTACTTGTCTTACTTACTTATTACTGAATCAGGAGTTACGCAGAACTACTGTCTCTAGTAGGGGTATGATTTGATATGCATGAGCTTAGTACAGTTAATAACTAAACTCTTGAAGAAGTATCCCATTATTTTTAGGAATTAATATTATTAAGCTATTCTCTTATCCACTTCATAAGATGAGATTGATAGAAGAGCGATCGCCAATAATAGTTGTCACATACTGGATATTAGTAGAACAGAGAAATCAGATTTCTATTGAGTATCGTTTACTATTTATACCCACATATTTATATTTAACAGATTAGAAATAGTAGCACAATCAATATTTAACTATGTAGAACTATGCCTAGTTCTTTAACTTCTATAGTTATATGAAATACAAAAAATTTTGCTTCAATCTCATATTCTAAAAAAGAATGTAGAATTATCCCAACTTTTGTACAATTTTTTTACTTCAGTAACTAGCCCTAAAAATTTTCTGCCTTGTTAAAGGTATGGAATAAATGATGGGAAAATAAATTATAGGTACTTTCCTCTTATTAACTATGACAACTGCTAGAGCAACATTTCCAATTAACATAGAAAGCTACAAACCTCTTTCTTTGGACCCCACAAATTCCATCCTTACAGATGAACAACGACAAACCCTCAAAGCAAATATTCAACTTTGTCGTGATATGATCGTATTTTTCACTGCCACTGGCGCTGCTAGAGGAGTAGGAGGTCATACCGGTGGCCCTTATGATACAGTGCCGGAAGTCATGATTCTAGATGCTTTTTTCCGAGGTGCAGCAGAAAAGTTTGTACCTATTTTCTTTGATGAGGCTGGACACCGTGTAGCTACCCAATACCTAATGGCGGCTATACAAGGAGACCTTCCCGTTGAAAATCTTGTAAATTATCGGGCAGCTAATTCCCATCTACCAGGACATCCAGAACTAGGACTTACTCCAGGAGTAAAATTTAGTTCCGGAAGATTGGGACATATGTGGCCTTACATCAATGGTGTGGCAATGGCAAATCCTAATAAAGCAGTATTTTGCCTTGGTTCTGATGGTTCTCAACAAGAGGGTAATGATGCTGAAGCGGCGAGAATGGCAGTAGCACAAAATCTTAATATTAAATTACTCATTGATGATAATGATGTGACTATTGCGGGTCATCCTTCCAACTATTTAAAAGGTTATGACCTCAATAAAACTCTCACAGGTCACGGTATAAAAGTACTTGAAGGAGATGGAGAAGATTTAGATAGTCTTTACCAAAGAATGTGTCAAGCAGTTACGACAGCCGGTCCGATCGCTATAGTCAATAAGCGGAAAATGTGTGTAGGAATAGAAGGTTTAGAAGGTTCTATCCACGGACATGACGTAATTCCTTTAAAATTAGCGATCGGGTACTTAAAAGATAGAGGAATAACTGAAGCAGTTAAGTATCTTGAAAGTATTGAAAAACCATTACAAAGCTACACTTATTTGGGGGTAAGTGACAAACTTGGTTCCAACCGCAATGTCTTTGGGGATACTGTGGTATCTATTGTTAGTGGTATGAGTGAAACAGAACGTAGCAACCACTTGTTTATTGATAGTGACTTAGAAGGTTCCTGCGGACTAAAACAAATTCGTACAGCTTTCCCGGATCGGTTTGTTAGTGGCGGTATTATGGAACGAGGCAACTTTTCTGCTGCTGCGGGATTTGGTATGGAACCAGGTAAGCAAGGTATTTTTGGAACTTTCAGCGCTTTCCTAGAAATGTGCATCTCGGAAATTACAATGGCGCGCTTAAATAAATCTAATATTTTATGCCATTTCTCCCATGCTGGTATAGATGATATGGCAGATAATACTTGTCATTTCGGTTTAAACAATATGTTTGCTGACAATGGCCTTGATGATGCTTATGAAACTCGCCTCTACTTCCCAGCAGATGCTAATCAAATGAAAGCTTGCGTTGAGGCAGTGTTTACTCAATCTGGAATGCGGTTTATTTTTTCTACTCGCTCGAAAGTACCAATTCTGCTTGACAGCAATGGTAAAGACTTTTTTGGCGAAGATTACAAGTTTATTCCTGGAAAAGATGAGGTGATTCGGGAAGGTACTGCTGGTTATATTGTTAGTTTCGGTGATGCGTTATATCGTTCTCTTGATGCATTAGAACGTCTGAGGCTCGAAGGAATAGATGTTGGCTTGATTAATAAACCGACTCTCAATGTAATTGACGAGGAGATGTTGAGAAAGGTAGGTACGGCTCCTTTTGTATTGGTAGTTGAAGCTTTCAATAGGCGTACTGGTTTGGGCAGTCGTTTCGGTTCTTGGTTATTAGAACGTGGTATGAGTCCTAAGTTTGCTTATATTGCTACTCACAAAGAAGGTTGTGGCGGTCTCTGGGAACAGTTTCCTCATCAAGGAATTGGCCCTGAAGGTATTATGAGTAAGGTTAAAGAGTTAGTCAAATAATTTTTTTTTAATTATGGTACTACGTCTTTTGGTTAGAACTGGGAAATTAATGTTGTTAAGGAACAGGAAATACCAGAAGCTTTCTAGTGGAATGTAAAACACCTATTTGTCTAGCGCTATGATAGTGGGAATAAGGGGATAGCTCACAGAGATATTCCTAGGAAGGTCTCTACAGTTGTCTCTCTATTTCCCACATTAAATACTAGGAGCTTGCTGGATCGGTGCAAGCAACTCTATTGGTAATGGAAGCATATTTAAAGTAGTTTCCTTTTTTCTATAATTATTAACTCCATGATAGTCAATGCCACCAGCTATCAACAACCTATACTTTTTGGATAAATCTTTTAAATTTTGTACTTGAGTCGGAGAATGAGAGGGATGAAAAGCTTCTGGCTCCATCAAAGCAACTTATATCATCTTAGGTAATATAACCTCAACTTGCCCCCATGAAATAGATAGGGGTGCTCGCAAACAGGAACTACTCCACAACTACGCAGTAAACTAGTACCTTCAATTATAGAAAATTTCTGATAATGAACATAAGTAGGTTTATTATCCCTCAACCAAGGTTCAAAAGATTCTTGTGGCGCGAACGCACATAACCTTCATTAAATAAGGCTATAGGAATATTTGGTCTTCCTGGTACTTTTCGCGCGCTGGGTTGATGGTGGATCAATAGGATACCCCAACTTAGCTAAGTTTTTGACCATTAACTGGGTGCGTCGATGTCTACTAGGAATGCGATCGCTAAACGGTAGCAGTAACTTCTTAGCATTTGGATAAAATTTGAGAATGTGAAGAGAAGCTCACGTGGTAAGAAGGAAGCTGAAATATATACATGTGATTAAATATACAAAAAATTAGGATTATTTAAATTTGAATCTTATAATTTTCAGTTCAATATCCGGTAACAAAAAAATTCATCAAATTTGCCGAAATTTTGAATGTACTTAGCTAACTAAATGCAACTGGCAAAATATTCATAAATAGTCCGGCAAAGGAAAGAGAAATTAACTTATTTTATGGTATAATTCCGTATGCTACTAGAGATATCCAGATGCTTAAGGCTTTGTGAACGACAGATCAGATTGCACTGCCCTGAGTTTAATCCTACAACCTGACAACTAAAAAATGTCTGCTAACAAACAGTTAATCAAATTGGCCAAAATTTTGGATGAACTTAGCCAACTAAATGCAACTGGCAAATTATTATTAAATAGTCTGCCAAAAGAAAGACAAATCAACCTATCTTATGGTAGGATATTATATAGCACTAGCGAAATCCACAGAGTAAGGCGTTGGGAACGACGGGTAAAGTTATACTGCCCTAAGTGGAATCCTATAACCTCACAAATACAATTACAACTAGAGCCATACAAACCTTGGGAATACTTACTCCTGTATGATGGAATTAGCAAAAATCAAATCACTGTTGCTCAAGCAAAAGCAGTCATTCGCACTGTTACCCTAGAAATCTTGTTTTCCATAAGCTACTACCCAGATCTAATACATAAGTGGGAAGAAAACCCTGGTAGTAAATCAGAATTATCCCTTGGTTTATCTCTATCTTATTCGGAAATAAAACCAATTTTCGCTAAAGTTGCTCAAATACAATATCTATCTAGAAAAGCAGGTTTTGAAAATTTAAACCTAAACCTTGTTCCTGTTCCTAAAAAACCTGTTGCCTCAGAAGCTTTATCTGGTTTCGGTAAATATTTACAGGGTGATTTAACTCTGTGGGATATTGTATGTAAACTACAAAAATCAATCTTAGTTGTCACTCATACTTTACTTCCCTTAGTCAAGAAAGGGTTGGTACAATTACAAACAATTTCAGATTTGCCAGGACCCAATTTTACATCATCTTTAGCAAAAACTAATTCTCATAAAAATAGAGATAAGACTATACCAAAAAAAAAGCCATTAATTGCTTGTATTGATGATAGTAAGGTAGTTGCTGAAACATTAAGAAAAATTGTTGAGCCTGCTGGATATAACCTGATCGGTATACAAGATCCAATCAAAGGATTTGTGAAAATTGCTGAACATAAACCAGATTTGATTTTTCTTGACTTAGAAATGCCTAATGCTAATGGTTATAATGTTTATCAATTTTTACACAATACACCAGCTTTTAAAAAAATACCAGTTATCATTCTTACTAGTAAGAATAATTTAATAGATCGCAGTCGGGCCAAGTTAATTGGAACTGCTGATTTTCTGAATAAGCCTCCTAAGCCAGAAGCAATTTTAAAAATTATTAAAAAACATTTGTCTGTAACTCCAAAATTTAACTGATCAAGAATAACTCTATTGTTACTTAGACTTATGTTATTAAAAGATATTAATAAATTTAACTACTCCGTTTCAGGTTTTTGGGTAGTCTTTGGACCATCTTGATTTATGGTTGAAGTGGGGTTAATGCTCGTCAGAAGTCAAAGTTTAGTACTCAGAAGTCAAAAAAAGTTTTATGTAAACGGTATGGGAATAAGCAAACCTCCAAAAACATTTTGTCAAGGCGGGGTTGAGTCGCGATAATTATTTTGATCAATAAAACTACTGCTATTCGCTCCTTTAAATATAATAGTATTTAATTACTTACTTAAGTTTCTTTCTTGAATACTACTACTTATTAAATCAAATAAGTAACTAACCTTAAAAGGAAAGTCACAGCATACAGAAGCAAGAAAAAGCAATTATTGAGATGCCATTTGGTAGTTAATATTGTATTGTGAAGAAAGATAAACTTTTACGATTATATGAAATAATAGTAATCATTAGGAATTACTATTAAGTTAGTTTTGACAGTGGAAAGATAATCAATGGTAAAGGGAAGTGTTTTGATGGTAGAAGATAGTCACAGAGAAGCTACTGCTCTGACTCAGTGCTTGAAAAAATCAGGGTATGAGGTCTTAAATGTAGGTACAGCAGAAGCAGCTAAGGTGATGCTGAGGGAAAAAAATTTTGATGTAATTTTAATAGATGTTGTATTACCGGGTCAGAGTGGTTATAGTTTGTGTAGAGAACTAAAAAAGCAAAAAAATACAGCGAATATCCCAATTATTATTTGTTCTAGTAAATCAGAGAAAATTGATAAACAGTGGGGTATGAAGCAGGGAGCATCTGCTTATGTTACTAAACCAGTTGATCAAGAGAAACTTGTGGCAACATTAGAAAAATTAGTTGTGTGAAAAACATCGTTGTTTAATGACTAAAGCATGAAAAAAAGCCAATGGCAAAACAACTATCATTAAATAGTAGTCAACAATTTATATCTTTAGAAGTCACTAAGACTTTAGAGGTAATACTATTTACTCGTGAGCTGGATGAAGTGATTACTTTAGACCATAGAATAATCTTACAAATACCAGGTATGCCAAATGTAGTTGTAGGAGTATTCCAGTGGCAAGGCCAAATTCTATGGTTAATCGATCTTGCTTATTTGATGGGTTTTCAACCTTTACTATCTACTGGATACTATCAGCAAAAGTTTAGAGTAGTGAAAGTAAAATTTCGAGATAGTTATCTAGGTATTTTGGTCCAAAAAGTAGGTAAATTGATCGATTTTGAAAGTAAAGAGATTAGTACGTCAACAAAACACAAAAGAAATTCACTTGTAGAAAAGTTTATTCAGGGAACTTGCAGCAATTCAGCAGGAGAAAAAAAGATGATTTTAGATATTAAAGCAATCATCGAATACATAGAAAAAACCTAGATTTAAACCTCGTTATAATTCATAATTCATCAGTAATAATTTTTTTTTTGAACGGTACTAGGAGTGAGGAACAAAATTAATTATAAAAGCCTTACTAATACATACTTTTGAATTTTGAATGGAGGACATTTGTATGTCTTTACTAATACAAAATTTACCTATATCCATTAATTATAGTAGTTTTCATTATTCAAAAATACAGATATTTATTTAATCAAATACAAGGCATTTGTAGAAGTTTTGTATTAATGAAGTGAAAACCCCTATAATTCCTCATTAACCATCACTAATAAAATTATGACACAGACCGGTTTTAGAAAAACAAACCAACAAGACAATAGACTGCCCAATAAAGATAAAGATTACTCTAAAAAATCTCCAATAGAAACTAAACAACCTCAATCAGGAAATGAAGAATTAACAATTGTGCCAGTAGAAGTGTGGCAGCCAAATACTAGAAAAACATCTATTTCTACCAAAAAATCACTAGGTTTAAAGGAAAAAACTAATGCATTAGCAGAAGATTTAGCAGTATTGCGCTCTAATATAGATATCAGAATCAATCAACTTCAATCATTAATAGAAACAGAAGGAGCTGCAGCAGAAAGAGCCGAATTATTAAACCAAATAACGTCCAACATTCGGGAGTCTCTCAACCTTAAAGATATATTTAAAACTGTTGTGGAAGATGCTAGATATGCTTTACAAACAGACAGAGTAATAGTATATCAATTTGATAAAAATTGGCAAGGCACAGTCATTGCCGAATCAGTAGATGTGCAATGGCCAGAAACACTGGGAGAAGAAATCACCGATCCCTGTTTTGCGGAGCGTTATGTAGAATTTTATCAAAAAGGTCGGGTAAGGGGAATTGCTGATATCTATGAAGCAGGATTAAATGATTGTCATATCAGTCAACTTGAAACCTTTGCTATTAGAGCAAACTTAGTCGCTCCTATTCTTGCCAGTGGAAAATTAATAGGCTTATTAATAGCCCATCATTGTGCTGAACCTCGACAATGGATAGAATCAGAAATCGAATTTTTCCAGCAACTGGCAATTCAACTTAGTTATGCTGTAGACCAAGCGTTACTATTAGAAAAACAACGGGCAGCTACCCAACAAGCTCAAAAATTAAATAAAATAACGAACGAAATTCGTAAGTCCCTGAACCTCAAAGACGTATTAGCTACTACAGTCGAAGAAACCCGGAGTATTTTAAACTCAGATCGAGTAATGGTCTACAAATTTGATAATGAATCAAAAGGCGCAGTTATTGCTGAATCAGTTGATAGCAAATGGCCAAAAGCCCAGGGAGCAAAAATTACTGATGTCTATTTTGCTGACCATTATGTACAATCCTATCAACAAAGGCGAGTTAAGGTTATAGACAATATAGAAGAAGCTGAACTAACTCCCTCTTATATTAATCAGCTTAAGCTCTTTGAGGTCAAAGCTAGTTTAGTTGCCCCCATTGTAGTTGAGAAGAAACTACAAGGTCTGTTAATTGCTCACCAATGTTCTGGTCCCAGAGCTTGGACAGAATTAGAAATAGACTTGATGGGAAAAGTTAGTATTCAAGTAGGGTATGCTCTAGACCAAGCATACTTATTAGAACAACAACAAGCTATAGTTAAACAAACTCGATTATTAAACGAAATTGCCAATAGTTTGCGTAGTAGCACTAATACTGAAGAAGTTTTTGATATTCTGATTGAAAAAGCTCGTAATACTCTGGGAGCAGACCGCACTATAATTTATCAGTTTGATGAAAATATGGTTGGTACAGTGGTAGCAGAATCAGTTGGTCAGGGTTGGACAGAAACTATGGGTAAGAAAATAGCTGACCCTTGCTTTGCCAAAAATTTTAAGCCTTATCTGCGTGGGCAAGTTAGCACAATTGAAAATATTCAAGGTTCTGGGATATCTGAGTGTCAGATTAAATTATTAGAACCTTTTGAAGTTAAAGCAAATATTGTTGCTCCAATTTTAGTAGAAGCAGGACTATATGGTTTATTAATTGTTCACCAATGTTCTCAACCTCGAAGTTGGCAAGAATCAGAAATTAATTTTGTCAAACAGTTAGGTAGTCAACTCAGTACTGCCTTAGAACAGAAAAGACTTTTAGAACAGCAAAAGGTCGCAACTGAACAAGCACGACGCTTGAATGAAATTAGCTCGATGATTCGGGAATCTTTGAATGAACAGGATATTTTTAATACAGTAGTAGTTGAGACTCGCCAAGTTTTAACAGCAGACCGAGTGATGGTTTATAAATTAGATGATGACTATAATGGTACTGTTGTGGCTGAATCAGTAGATAGTATGTGGCCTACTGCTATGGGTACAAAATTGGATGCTAAATGTTTTAAGGAACATCATATTAAAGCTTATCTTCGAGGACGAGTTAAGGTATTCAATAATCTACACGACCCCTCTCAAACTATGATTGATGATGCTAAGAATACTGAATGTTATTTAAAAGATGCTGAACCTCTAAAAATTAAAGCGACATTGACAGCTCCAATTCTGGTTGAGAAAAAGCTATATGGTTTCTTTGTAACTAATCAATGTTCTGCTCCCCGTAATTGGAAAGATTCAGAAGTTGATTTTATTAAGCAATTAGCAACTCAAATCGGTTTTGCAGTTGAGCAGGAAAATCTTCTACAACGGCAAAAAACAACTGTAGAACAGTCTAAAAAACTGAATCAAATTAGTTTAAGAATTCGGGAATCTCTTGACATAAACCGCATTTTTCGTACAGGAGTAGAAGAAGCACTTAAACTGATGGAAGCTGACCGGGTAGTAGTTTATCGTTTTGATAAAGACTGGGATGGTAAGATTATTAGTGAGGCGGTTAAACAGGGGTATATCAATATTATAGATATGGAAACTGAGGTAACTTGTTTTCCGGTAGATTATGTGGAACCATATCGTCAAGGTCGGGTACAGGTTACACCAGATGTAAGTAAAGCAGGTTTGACAGCATGTCATGAAGAACAACTAGGAAAATGGCAAGTTAAGGCGAATATAGTGGCTCCGATTTTAGTTAACCAAACTCTATATGGTTTATTAGGGGTGCATCAATGTTCTGAAACTCGCAATTGGTTAGAGTCAGATGTTGAAGTTTTTAAGCAGGTATCTTTGCAAATTGGGTATGCTCTTGACCAAGCACTTTTGTTACAACAAATTGAACAAGCTCGTCAAAAAGCAGAAGGTATATCTATGGAACAGCAAAACCAAAAAGAATTACTAGAAACTCAGATAGAAAAGTTTTTGGCAGAAATAGAAAATTCTTTTGATGGGGATTTGACAGTGCGTGCTACTGTTACAACTGGTGTAATGGGAACTGTTGCTGATTTCTTTAATGCTGCGATTGAAAGCTTACAGCAGTTAGTCTTGCAGGTGCAGTCGGCAACAAATGTTGTGAGTTTGACTACAGTTGATAATGAAGCAGAAATTAAAAAGCTGTCCGGTGAAGCTCAACGCCAAGCAGAAGCAATAGCTAATGCTTTCCAACAAATTCAGGTAATGGCTAATTCAGTTAAGGCAGTGGTAGCTAATGCCAAACAAGCAGAAACTAAGGTGCAGCAAGCAAATCAGATTCTACAAACGAGTGATGCTGCCATGAACCGTACTGTGGATGGAATCCTGGGAATTCAGAAAACAGTTGAGGCAACTGCTAGGAAGGTGAAAAGTTTAGGGGAAACTTCTAAGAAGATTTCACGGGTTCTTAGTTTGATTAATGATTTGGCAAATCAAACAAATGTTTTAGCATTGAATGCTTCGGTAGAAGCAACTAGAGCGGGGCAAGATGACCAAGGATTTGCTACGGTGGCTAGTGAGGTACGTTCTCTGGCAGAGCAGTCAGCTAGTGCTACTGAGGAAATAGAGCAAATTGTTGAGGAGATTCAGTCTGGCACCAGTGAAGTTATTAAATCAATGATAGTGGGGCGAAAGCGGGTAATGATTGGTACTCAGTTAGTTAAGGGAGCGCGACAAACTCTGACAGATATGTTGGATGTGAGTGGAAAAATTAATGAGTTGGTAAAGGATATTACTGTTTCTGCTACTACTCAAGCTGATACTTCTAGTACACTGTCAAAAACAATGCAGGAAGTGGCAGCGATCGCTAATCAAACTTCTGAACAATCTATGACTGTGGCAGAGTCTTTTGCTAAATTACTAGCAGTGGCTGGAGATTTAGAAAAGAATGTTGCTGAGTTTAAGGTAAATTAATTGGGGTTCTTAGGTAGTAGGGATATACTCCCTACAACTCCCTATAAGTTTTTGATTCTGATGTGAGGTCATTTAAATTATCACTGTTACAGTTAGCCTCCTGGAGGAGGAACTACGTTTTTTTGTGTTGCGTAGCGAAACAGTGCCCCTGACTTCAAGTATCCGGACTGAAATAAATGTGGTGAATATTTTGTTGAGTCCCTATCCGAGGAGAGGCTTGGGAATTCCTTTGTTTGTAATCAATTTGAAAAGTGCTGTCAGCCTTTTCGTGTCAGAATGCGAATGCAAACAGCTACTAGCTCAAGTCAAAACTATTGTTTTTATTGGATTTCAGTGGTTTTCAGCAAATTGGGAACACGCTTTTAATCATAAAAATCCTTATATGGAGCTCCAAGGAACAACCCTACTGTAGTCTAATCTCTAGGAAAATAAAGCTACTATAATTTTATTAATGTGCTAACACTTTTGTGTAGTGTTATAATATGCTGTTTATATTCTTTAAAATTTGAACTTTTATACAATGATTGAAATTGACGATCAAGCCTACGAATTCTTTGTAGAAGAAACTACAAAATTACTGCACACTCTTGAAGAAGGATTGATTAATATCTCTCAAAAGCATGATATTAAAACGCTTCATAAATTGATGCGGGCAGCTCATTCAATTAAGGGAGGTGCTGCTTGTATTGGTTTGATGGGAATTCAAAAAATTGCCCATGACTTAGAAAATGGCATTAGGGCTCTTTATCAGGAAAATACTGTTTTTGACATGGAGTTAGAGAATTTACTGCTGCAAGCTTTTGACTGTTTGCAATCAGCAACTCTAGAACAAATTGAAACAGGTAACTACGATAAAAAGACAGCTCTTGCCAAAGCAAAGCAGGTTTTTCAGCAGCTAGAAAATAAACTTGGGAATTCTCTAGAAGCAGCAGCAGAGTTTCCTGAAATGCCAATGGAACAGGGTGATATGGCTATGTTTCTCTTTACAGAAGAAATACCCTTTGGTTTGCAGCGTTGGGAAAATTTGTTGGCTGGAAGAAGTAAAGGTGATAATGGTTTATCCCTTAAAGATGAATTGAAGAGACAAGCAGAAGTCTTCGCGACTTTGGGAGCAATGCTTGATTTGCCTGGGTTTACTTCTATTGCTCAAACTGCAATTAAAGCTTTAGAGGTAAATCCAAAATATACAACAAAAATTGCTCAATTAGCTTTAGCAGATTTTTGGGCAGGACATAAAGCAGTATTAGAAGGCGATCGCGCTCAAGGTGGACAATTAAATGAGACATTAGTAAAATTGACTAAACCGTTAAAACCTAAAAAAGCTGTAGGAACTACTAACAAAAAACAAGTTAGTCAACCAATTAAAAAATCTCATGTTGCTAATCAAATTCAACTTCAAAAAGCGGAGATAAATAACAGAACAAAAACTACTGCCCATAATGCTACAACATTATCAGAAAATGTTTCTGATCAACAAGATTATGGACTAGAAGTGACTAATAATCAAAAGACAGAACAAGTCAAGAAATCTACTAAAAAATCTCACATTGCTAATCAAAATAAAAGTCAAAAAGCAGAGATAACTAACAGAAAAAAGACTCAAAACTCTAATGCTGCAACATTATCAGGAAATGTTTTGGAACAACAAGATTATGGGGCAGAAGTTACTGATAATCAAAAGCAAGTTGAGCAAAAACAAACTACTTCTCAACCCTCATATGCTTTAGGTATTAGGATAGACCTGAAAAACCTAGAAATATTGAATAATTTAGTAGGAGATTTAGCTACTCAAGAAAATAGTTTTATGCTCCAAAATATACAAGCTCAAGCTTCAATAGAAACATTAGATAAAGGGTGGCAAAAAATTAAGCAATTAATGATAAATCTTCAAGATATTAATGTTTTTTATGAGAAACTAAAAAATTCATCAAATCCTCAAAATAATAAACTAGCATCTCTACTAAATATAATACCAAATATTACAGAAGAAATTGCTCAAATAGGAGAAGCAGTAGACGATATTAAAGTACTACATCAGCAGAGTCAACAAATTGTCAAAAAAAAGCAACAAACCTTACAGCGTATACAAAGTAATCTTAACAAGACTCGAATGTTACCTGTGGAATCATTATTTAATAGATTCCCTAGAATGATTAGAGATTTATCGGTACAAAACCAAAAACAGGTAAAACTAGAATTAATTGGGATAAATACTATGTTAGACAAAGTAGTTTTAGAAAAATTATATGACCCCATACTTCATATACTAAGAAATGCTTTCGATCATGGTATTGAACCAGTAGAAATAAGACAAGCTAATGGTAAATCAGAGGTAGGAATAATTACTATCAAATCTTATTATCAAGGAAATTATACTTATATTGAAATTCGAGATGATGGAGGTGGTATAGATGTTGAAAAAATCCGGAATAAAGCTATAGTTAAGCAAGTTATTTCTGCTAGTGAAGCCACAAAATTATCAACTAAACAGTTATACCAATTATTATTCTATCCAGACTTTTCAACTAAGGAAAAAGTGAGTGAATTGTCAGGAAGAGGGGTAGGATTAGATGTAGCTTTACGTCAAATAGAAGCATTAAAAGGCAATATTACTATCCAATCAGAAAGAGGTAAAGGCACAAGATTTATTCTGAGATTACCTTGGACTTTGACAATCACAAAATTATTAGTTTTTCGTATGGAAGGTAATTTATTTGCTATTCCCTTAGATATTTTAGCAACTATTATCTATGCAGATCCGACTGAAATTAAAGTTAATAAAGAAGGGAAAGAAATATATTCTTGGCGAGGTAAAAAAGTATTAATAGCACCATCAATTGTATCGGATTATAATTATCCTATAGTTTTAGGTGATATTCAACAAAAAGCTGTTGAATTTGGTCAAAGTCCTTATGGTCAAAAATATCAAGGAAAGGTAATGTTATTTTTGATTTCTGAAGATACAGATACAATTGCTATCAAAGTTGAACAGATATTAATGGAACAAAATTTGACGATTAAACCTTTTAGCAAAATTTTAACAGCACCATCATATTTGTATGGTTGCACAATCTTAGGAGATGGTAGTTTAGTACCAGTTATAGACGGCATTAAATTATTAGAAAAAACATTACACAAAGGAGAATCAAATACTTATAAATTTCCGGGGATTAAAAATAAGTTAAAACAGCCAGCTTTGCCTCAACTACCAACTATTTTGGTAGTAGATGATTCTTTAACTACTCGTCAAACTATTTCTCAAACTTTACATAAATCAGGATATAATGTTGTACAAGCTAAAGATGCTAAAGAAGGATTAGTAAAGCTACAACAGCATATTCCAATTCAGGCTATTATTTGTGATGTGGAAATGCCAGAGATGAATGGTTTACAGTTTCTTAGTCATTGTCGTAAACAATATTCTATGGAAGAAATGCCTATATTAATTTTAACATCTCGTAGCAGTCTATCCTATCGTCAGTTAGCTAAACATTTGGGTGCAAATGACTATTTAACTAAACCTTTTTTAGACCAAGATTTAATTAATAGTTTACAAAGCTATTTACCGACAGTAGGGGGCTAAAGCATTGTATTTCAAAAATTTTAAGCTAGAAATAGATGGTAGTGTGTCAGCAAGGTGTAAGATAGGTAATTAGATGATTCCAGTTGCAAGGAGTGATATGGCTGCCACACTTGATCTCTTAAACTAATTCAGCTCTTTAGACTACAGTATTGTTCTTGCGACTATGAAGCTATATCCAATTAATTAAAGTAAAGTAGACGATATGACTGACGCCGTGGTCCGCGTTTCATATTGGCGACAGTCGAAACGCTAACTTTGGTGTTACTTCAGTTTGTTGCCAGAGCTTACAAAATTTCTGTATATCTACGATACTTGATACTGATATGCTGTCTGATAATTCCATTTGTCTATTCCAATAGAATCTATAGAGGGATGATTTTTCATTTTCAAGGCTTTATTAAAGACTGGAATTTTTACCCTAATTTACTTCTAGCTTCGACATCTTCATCCATAGTTTATGCCCATAGTCTTGTATTTGATATCTAGCTTATGTTCTCAAGTTTCAGTCTTTTTTTTTAGATTTTGCATCCTTCTTCCCCATTTCCTGATTTTGTGACTGTAGTAATGTTTAATTGTGCTTATAGAGCAATTTTATCATCATTAAATTCAGATAATTTTTTCCTGAACATCCTTATTAATTAGCAGTTATAAGTATCCTAAATCTACAGGATAATGGATGGTTTTTGTATAGTTATTTTTTGTTTTTAGTAGTTTCACTTATGCCACAGAGTAGTAGCGATCGCTTAACAGTTTTAGACCTCTTCTATTGTTACAATATTTTTGAAAAGTGGTATGATAAAGTAGGTAGTTAAGGAATTGGGAGTATATGCTAAATATCCACTGAGAAATTTTAAAACTGCCAAAAATTTAAAAGTAGTTAACCACTCGGATTTATTCAATCTAAAAGTGGAATTTTAAAGATGTACCTATGAAAAAAGAGCTTTAAGAGAGGAGCTCAATAAGGTCAAAGTCTCGCATCTGTTTCTGAAGATGAGCAAACTTTATAAAGGAAAACTGAAAATGGGTCTGCTTAGTTTAACAAGATTTGAAAGTGTGTAATATAATCAAAAAACACAAACTAGCTAATATTATGTCCATTTGAACATTTACAATTTAGACATTTATAAAAAGAGGGAGTAAATAGAGACATTATATGGAATGCCTGTATAGAGTAGGGGGAAAGAATTAATGATATCTGCGCCATAATTGATTTTATTTTTTATTTATTATTAGAGATGTTTTTTTGTGAAAAAAAGACAGAGGGCAGAAGGCTTTTATGCAGAAGGGTTTCTTCTGATTGTGATTTAGTTTTGTACACAAATGATGGGACTAAATATGGTGTTTGCCAAGAAAAAATATCAAAGATGTGGTAGTCTATCAACAAAGTGTATCATTGATACTTGTACCAAACTCAAAAGTCTTACTACTGGTTTGTAAAGGTTGATTTGATAGGTAATTTATTAAAAATTCTCTTTGTCTACTTTCCCCCCTTGTCTTCTCAATTGATTGTTTTAACCCAAATCTTAAAAATTGACAAAGCACTATATCTTTACATATCAGAGTCGGGAGTAAGATTCGACTTTCTTTGATGTATATTTATACTACTAGTAAATTAATAGATTCTTGCGTCTAAAAATGTCACAACAGTCTTCTAAACAACCTATTCTTGAAATTACTGTCCAAGAGCTGGCAAGTCGCCTAATAAACGGTATTCCTGAAAATTTACAATTAGTTGATGTTCGGGAACGGCAAGAAATTGAAGTAGCTTTTATCAAAGGTTTTAAAGTTTTACCTTTAAGTGAATTTCATGAATGGTCAGAGAAAATTCATCTTCATTTGGACTCTAGCCAAGAAACTTTAGTTTTGTGCCATCATGGGATCCGTTCAGCTCAAATGTGCCAATGGTTGAAAAATCAGGATTTTACAAATGTTAAAAATATTATTGGTGGTATAGATGCGTACTCATCAGTAGTAGACCAAAGTATACCTCGTTATTAGCTATAGCTATATATAGATATAGTTAATTTATATACAGCAGAACTTACTCACCAAAATAAAAAGCCCTGGTTATAGTTTTTTTTGCTCTCACTCATTGATAACCCTAGTTTTTCTGTAAGCCTCATTATAGAAAATTTTTAGGATCGGTGACTAAGATTTATGGTCAGGAAAGTTCATTTTGCTACATATTCATATAAAAAATATGATTATATCATAATAAAGTACTAAATTTTATTAAGAAAAATAAATTTAACCTTATCATAAACATAAAATTATTTTTTCTATTATTGTTTGGTAGCTTCCGGAATATACTCACCCTACATCCATGTCATTACAAGTTAAGCTTAATAATCGTCATCAACATATTCTCTGGGCAACAGTTCGCCACTATATTGCGACAGCAGAGCCAGTTGGCTCAAAATCCCTTGTAGAAGAGTATAATCTCAGTGTTAGTCCAGCGACAATTCGCAATGGGATGAGCTTTTTAGAGAAAAGCGGACTATTATATCAACCTCATACTTCGGCTGGAAGAATTCCATCGGACTCAGGTTACCGAATATATGTTGACCAATTAATTAGACCTTCAGAAAATCTAGCTTTTGAAATTGAAGAGCTTTTACAAAAGCAACTAAATTGGCCAGAAGGTCGCCTAGAAGTTGTACTTCAAGGAGCCGCTCAAATTTTAGCTAGCCTCAGTGGTTATATTACTCTGGTGACAATGCCCCAAACTTCGACGGCTAAGCTACGACATCTACAATTGGTACAAGTGGAAGCAGAGAAAATCATGCTAATTGTAGTGACAAATACCTATGAAACTCAATCACTGATTATGGACTTAAAGACAATAAATCAGATAAATGATCGCAAAAATTTACAGGGTAATTCTGCCGTCCCCAATTTAGAAGATATTGATCGAGAATTACAAATATTATCAAATTTTTTGAATAGTCAGCTAAAAGGACGAGTAATAGGGGAATTATCTTTATTGGACTGGAGTGAGCTAGACTGGGAGTTTGAGAAATACGCTAAATTGATCAAAAATCTGTTGGAAAATTTAACTCTGCGTTGTGGAACGCCTAAATATACTAGAATATTAATTAGCGGTATAGCAGAAGCACTACGTTTGCCAGAATTCTCCCAACTTGAACAGGTCCAAACTATTATTCAACTACTTGAAGAAAAACAAGATAAATTGTGGCCTTTGATATTTGGAAGTACTACTAAAAAAACAGATCGACAGGTGAGAGTTACAATTGGTTCAGAAAATCCTTTGGAACCTATTCAAGGTTGTGCCTTAGTTTCTGCAACTTATGGAAATGGGACAGTTCCTCTAGGAAGTGTGGGAGTTTTAGGACCGACTAGGATGGTCTATGAGAATGCGATCGTTCTAGTTAAATCTACGGCGGATTTTCTATCGGAAGCAATGGGAAGTTATTAAGTAGCTGAAAATAATTAATTTTATATAAAGTTTTCATTTGAGATGAGTAAATAAGTAGGGAATGGTTTAGTAAAATCCAATTGAGGTTATCTGGTTATACTTAAAACCCACATTCAGCATCATAAAAATACTACACAAGTTTTATGAATAAGATGGATTATAGCCTAGATAATTGATAAGCATTATGAATGATTTTGTAATATATATTTTTATCTATAGTTGTTATAAATTATATCAGGGAATACTTATGCTTTAAATGGTTTCCACAGATGCAACATGGGCGGGTTAAAAATCTACTTAGGGCTGGTTGAATAAATATAAGATTTTTATCATACATTAGTTTAAGTGGTGCTAAACTTTAAGAGGCATTGCGCAAAAATTACGACGAAATTAATATTTGCTCACTTGGCATTTCCCTTGACCTGAGTGGGAAAAATGCAGAAAAATTAATGGCTCTAACTATTGCCCATTTCCTGCCCTGACTGACATATTTTTTCAGGAAACTTTACTGAGGAGATGTTATTGCTTCTGCTATAGCTTGAATTTCAGGATAATTAAGAAGATATTTGAACCCACATTCGGCAAAAAATTTGTAATAGAGTTGTTTGGTGTGGGAAAATTGAAAATGCTCAGATATACTCGGTAAACTAAGTTAATTAGCAAATTGCTATCGGACTCCATATTTAGAAAACTCTTAAGTATTTATACTTGATTTATTTTTCTGACTACCGACCATTATTGTCTCCTGAGTGTTAACCCCTGACTCTTAACTCCTGGCTCCTAACTCTTGTTTTCTGTATGACTTTATTGGCAAACAATGCCGCACGATATAATTATCTCTGAGTGCAGCCGAAAGTTCCTTCAATTTATTATTATTAAAATTTATCTCTATATTTGCTCAAGCACAGCTGACTTACATTGGCATTTTAAGGCAAAAAATAATTACTACTACACCAATATTTCTCATCAAGCTGTACTAAATTTACTCGGCTATGAAAAAAAACATGAATTATTATTAGGCAGTGCTTTTAATGAGGAAAAATTTATTCTTTTCTATGAAAATATTAATGACTGCTATGGTTTATTTCAAATCTATCTTCATAAATTAATTCTGTCTTGTTTCCTTGGTAATTTTCATCAATCAAAATATTATGTCATATGAGTAGAAGAGTATTTTGAGGGCAGTGCCACCGAGTTCTTTAATTTTCCAGTATATTGCTTTTATGGTTCGCTAGCTCTACTCGCTCTTTGCCCAAAAGCATCAGTTGCTGAACGAGATCAAATGCTAGAACAACTGAGTACATACGGGGAAAAAATGAAATTATGGGCACAACATGCAGCAGACGACTATTCCCATAAATACTATTTAATAGAGAGAGGCAGAAAAACAAAGAATACTGGGGGCAAAACTAGAAAGCTATTGAGGCTTACGAGCCAGCGATCGCTCTCGCTAAGGCAAATAAATATATTCAAGAAGCAGCTTTAGCAAACTAACTGTGTGCCAAGTTTGATATAGAGTGGAGCAAAATCAAAATTTCCTAAACCTATAAACCTATATGATTTAAGCTTCACGGGGTGACAAGCGCCTTAACACTATTGTGGAAACTATTGTGGAATAAGGGTTTAACTACTGTTTGTGAGGGTTAAAAATTGCCAAATTTTTGAGAATAATAATCATTATTTAGAAAGGGAGTCGTTCAGCAAAGCTCAACGACTCCCCTATATTAATTGATGTATTATTCAATTTAAGATAGCTCACAAACTTAATTTTAGGCAATTTAAAATTTTGAGAGATCGTCAATTAAAAATTTCAGCCTTCGGATAAATTATGACAGTTACCTCCATATAATTAAAGAATTTATAGTTTTGATATAGCTATTAATCTTTTTCGATAATTAGGCTTTTTCTGAGGATTTAAATTAATAATATTTTCAACAATCTCAAATAAATAATACCCAGCTATCGTCCACAAATTACCATAGATAATTACCCAAAAATGGTTATTTATTCTCTCTTTTCGTCTTAACTCTGTAAATCTACAAATATAGTTTTGATACCCGTTTTTTTTTATTATTTGACCACGATAATATGAAGATATATAGGAAATGGCTATCAGTAAAATCGAATTGGTAAAACATTGGATACTAGCTTGGCTTCCTTCTAAATTATACACTCCTGTTTTAAAATCTTTAAACATCGATTCAAGACCCATTAAAAGCGATAATTTTTGATAACTTTATCTAAGTTTTCTAGATTTGTTAACAAATACTAATGTTCATTTTAGACAAAGTGAAGTAGGGAAAAGCATGGGGTTAGATTTAGCAATTACTTATCAAATTACTTATCAAATTATTGTGAAGTATGATTGCTGTGTCAATTATAATGCATTTCAAATCATGGAAAAGGTATATAAGTTATAATATCAATTCCTATTTGAAAATAATTATTCCCATAAAATAAAGTAGGCAAAATTTTAATAGATTGTGAGTTTAAGCTAATAACTATCATTGCCTTTTATTAATACTAAAAACTCATATTTAAATCCACGAAAATTAGAATCTAATTGTAAAGTGTATACCCCACTCACAGGCATAGTACCTGTCCATTCACTTTCATTACCTTGAATATAAATCTTAGGTTCCCTTGTCATAAGTTGGTCATCAGGGCTAATAATTGCCGGAAAGACATCTCCTAAATTTTTAATAGTTAGGCTCTGGCCCTGAATCATCCTAACTTGGTAGTTATGACTACCAGTACCAATAATCTCACCTCTAACAATAGCTAAGTCGCTTCCTGGAGAAAAAGTAATGGTCTGCTCTACTCTTGCACAACTACTGCGAGTTCGGCTCTTAGCAACCCAACCTCTAAGAGGATTAGTAATTTGTAGCCAACCAGATTGTTCATCTGCGACAGAAATAAAGGTATTATTGTTAAGTTGACCAACTATATTACCTTCTTTTACTTCTGGAATGCTACGAACATTCAGAGGTCCTTCAGGATCATCTACTATGGCCATAACTATTTTGCATCCTGATGTTGGTGGTGTAATTATAACTGGACTAGATTCTTGAGTAACTAAATCTGAGGAGTTAAGAGTTGAAAATGAGGGTTGTAGTTTAGTAGAAACTAGGTTGCTATGCAACTTTTGTTTCTGCAAATAATTACTAGCAAATTGTGAAGAATTAGACTGAAGTGTCAAATAAAAAATAGAGGCAGTACTAGCAAATCCAGTTATGGCTGCAAGAATCAGATTTCTCTTATGTAATGACATAATTTTATTCCTTGATTAACTTAATTTTATTTCACTTTTTTAGTCAATTTTCATTTAAATAAAAAGCTTTACTATTAGCTATTAAAGCTAAGATATGCTGTTAAGCAGACAGACAAAATTAATTACATTTTTTATCATTTTTAGTCTATTAAACTGTATATCTAATCTCAAACTAGGGGAGAGTAAAAATTAAGTTTTAAGTGCTTAATATTTTAACAATATAATAGCTAACTAAACCATTTAAAATAGAGTTATACAAAGGTGCAAAGAAATCGCGATAAACTATTAAATATAGTTAAGAGAGAAGTTCTGCAACTGCGATCGCAGTCTATACACCATGCAGTAATAATTAATCTGGTTCGTCAGCAACCACCACAACAATTAAAACGTTCTTGGGAGCTAGAAGTAAAAGTAGGAAAGCGCCCTATTTTTAAACTTCCTGAGCAAGTAAATATCATACAAGTTTTTGACCGTATGAAAGGAAAATTACTTATATTAGGAAATCCTGGAGGTGGCAAAACTACAACTTTACTGGAATTAGCAAGAAGGCTTGTGATTAGGGCTGAAAAAGAACAAAACTTACCAATTCCAGTCTTATTAGATCTTTCCACATGGAAAAATCCTAATCATAAAATTTCAGATTGGTTAGTCTATCAACTTAAGTTTAAATACAACATATCCTTGAAAGTTACTAGGGAATGGCTAGAAAATAAGCTAATATTACCTTTAATAGATGGGTTCGATCAAGTATCCCCAGAATTATCTGAGTATTGCTTAGAAGAGATTAACAAATTATCAGTAGATTTTCAACCTAAACATTTAGTTGTTTGTAGTAGTTTTGCAGCTTATAAAAATTGTTACAATAAGTTGAGAGTGAATGCTGCTGTTTTGTTACAACCTTTAAAAAACAGTCATATTAAAGATTATTTATTGGCGTCTAGAAGTCGAGAACTTTGGGTATATATTCAGGATGAACCAGAGTTATTGAACTTAGCTAAAATACCATTAATGTTAAGCATGATGACTTTAGCTTATGAGGAAATTTTAATTGCTGCTTGGAGAAGAATTACTTCTAAACAGATAAGAGAAAAATATTTATTAAATGCTTATGTTCGTTTTCAATTAGGGGTAGAAAATAAGGATAAATGGTATTCTAGGGGTCAAGAACCACTGCCAGAACAAACAAGACGATGGTTGGCATGGTTAGCAAAACGAATGGCAGCAGAAAATATTCAGGAATTTAGAATAAAAAAATTACAGCCAAGTTGGTTGGATACTAATGGCGAGTTACAAGCATATAAGTTAATTGTTAATTTGATTAGTATATTATTTTGGGGGTTTACTTTTGGATTTATTTTTGGATATGTTTGGGAATTAAAGGAAGGGTTAATTAGTGGTACTATTGGTGGCTTAATTGGTGGAAAGCTTGGTTTCCCAGGATTAAAAAAATTGGTGCTGCGAATTGTTTTATTTAATAATGGGCATATTCCTTGGAATTATCGTCGTTTTCTTAATTATGCTAGTAGTCAATTATTGTTACAAAGAATAGGCGATCGCTATCAATTTATTCATTATTTATTGTATAAACATTTTACTGAAATATAGTTGGGAGGTCAAAAGGTCGAAAGCATTCACTATAGCTTTGGAAACGATACATTATCTTAAGCTTATAAAACTTTTTTCTGATATATCTAAATGTGGAGATGGGGGCGGGGTTAGCGGCGTGACGTTTTCATTCTCCAATTTACCCCTAATGGGGTAAGGGATCTATAAAGTCTTCTAAATGGAGCGTACGGGATTTTTTTCAATTATTAGATATTGAGAAAGAAAAAAGAAATAAAATTACTTTTAATTTCCGTGGTATCCCCAAATTTGATGGTTTACCTATCTCACCATCTGTTGTATATATTATGATATATAAAAATCTGGCTGGTTCTATTTATGACTCTTTTAAGGGTATAAAAAAAAGAAAATATTCTTGCTATTGCTAGGGTAGCTGATAAATGATAACTGATAACTAAAATGACTATTCAACCTCGAAAAAGATTTGCTCAACATTGGCTATTGAGTGATAAAGCTCTCAATAAAATTATCCAAGCTGCTGAATTATCTGAGAGCGATCGCATCCTAGAAATTGGGCCAGGTACAGGGGTCCTCACTCATCGTTTATTGCCTCTAGCAGCTTCAGTTGTGGCAGTAGAAATTGATAGAGATTTATGTCAAAAGTTAGTCAAAAAATTTGGCAGAGTCAAAAATTTTTTATTATTACAAGGAGATATTTTATCCCTAGATTTAGAAACAAATTTAGCACAATTTATAGGTTTCCAAAATCCTCATAAAGTTGTAGCTAATATACCTTATAATATTACTGGATTAATATTAGAAAAACTATTAGGAACAATTTCCCAACCTCTAACCAATACTTATGATTTAATTGTCTTATTATTACAAAAAGAAGTGGCAGATAGAATTTGTGCAAAACCAGATTCAAAAGCTTATAGTTCCTTATCAGTAAAAATTCAATATTTAGCCAAATGTGAATTTATTTGTGATGTACCTGCTAAAGCATTTTATCCACCACCCAAAGTAGATTCAGCAGTAATACGACTACGGCCTCAATTAATAGAACCCCAGGCAAATAACCCGAAACAAATGGAAATGTTAGTTAAATTAGGTTTTGCTAGTAAACGGAAAATGTTGAGAAATAACCTCAAAGCAGTTGTTGAGCGCGATCGCCTTTTCGAGTTATTAGAAAACTTAAAAGTTAACCCCCAAAGTCGTGCAGAAGATTTAACTGTTCAGGAGTGGGTTACCTTAGCAAATAGTTTAGAGCATTTTTTACACTCTCACAATAAACTATTAAAGTAATTAAGTCGCGCAACCCTGTCTTGGGGAGATGTTTTTACAGGGTTGCTAACTGCCATAATTTTACATAATAATAATATCTTCTTAAACATTAAAATAAGGATGTTTTTATTGTGTATTTTGTTTTTTAAATTGAGATATTTTTAGCTCCAACTCTTGAATTTGTAATTTAGTTGTATAAATAAATTGAATTAATATAATTTATCAACTCTAACTCAAGATTACTTCAAACTTTCATTTCATTCTTGAGATAGATAAAGTCTTTCTCCTTTATATAAATTTCAATTTGTTTAAATCAATTATCTAAAAACAAGAATAACAACTGTTATAGTCAATGACTAATTTGACTTCTTAGAAAATACCCATAAATATGAGAATTTATCATCAAAAAAAAATACGGCAGTTTCCGCAGTTTATGAGGTATATTTAGGAATCAAAATTTGATAATATACTTATGAACTTATATCCAAAATAACTCACCAGGAAAATAGTTACTACACACTTACAACAGAAAATATCAATTCCCATATATTGCCGTCTTATATTCTGTTACTAAAAGTATTAGTGCAAAAACTAGTTTGGTAAGTGCTATTTCTCTACCTCACCGACAACGGAAAGCGCCGTATAATTTTTTCGTTTTATCAATGGGAATTATGCTTTATAAGAACTAGAATTATCTAGTCAATACCTAAGAAAAAATTATGGGTTAATATTACCATTATTTCTCTACAATCTTAAGCTAAGAAACATACTTATCAATAAACCCTTGTAAGCCAGAATTATAACCTTGTCCAACAGCTTGGAATCTCCAGTCATTATCTTTGCGATAAAGTCTCCCAAATTCTAGGGCAGTTTCTCGGGAAAAATCTTCCTCTAATTCATATTTAGTTACTTCTTCTCCAGTAGTAATATTACAAATTCTAATAAAAGAATTTCTGACTTGTCCAAAGTTTTGTCTTCGAGCATCCGCTTCATGAATAGTTACGACAAACACTATTTCTTGAATTTCTTGATCTACTTTTTTTAAATCTATTTCTATTAGTTCATCATCTCCAGAACCTTCTCCTGTTCTACTATCTCCTGAATGTTTAACAGAACCATCTGGTGATGTTAAATTATTGTAGAAAACAAAGTATTTTTCTGAAGGAATTTTTGCATTAGCTCCTAACATAAATACAGAAGCATCTAAATCAAATTCAGAACCTGTATCTGTAGTATTAATATCCCATCCTAACCCAATACCAGCTTGTGTTAAATTAGGAGATTCTTTGGAAAGATTTAGTCTTTCACCTTTGCTGAGATTAATAGACATAATTTACCTCTTATCGGTTATTAATATAGCAATCCTATCCCAGTTTATAAGTTATTAGTTAACAATTATTAAGATAGCAATCCTATTTTAATTGTAATATTTTGGGGGTAGTTAGTTAAGGGAAGCATCGGATTGCTTTTTACATTCATTATTTCAAACTTTTTTAGTTTAAATTAATTGTTTATAAAAAAATCATAACCAATTTAATATTACTATATTAATTAAGGTTATTTATTTCCGAAAAATTAACTCATTGATATGCTTCTACTCCCTTATTAACAAACTGTAAAGTAAAGGCTTCTTTATAGTTAGTAGCTGGCTTAATTATTCCGGTCTCCACTACACTATCAAAAAATGATTTCCAGCGTTGGTCTGTCATAGCACCGATACCTTTAGTAATAACATCTCCAGAAATAACAACACCATATTCTTTCATTTTTTCTAAACTATAAGCTAATAATTCATCTGTCATTTCTGGATTATCTTTTTTAATTAGTTGATTGGCAGGTTCGGGATTTTCTAAATAACTGTACCAACCTTTAATTGAAGCATCAACAAATCTCTGGACTAAATCGGGATTTTTTTCTACCATTTCTTTTGTTGTTTCTATAGTAGTAGCATAAGGTTGATAGCCAGCATCTGCTAATAACATAACTACAGGTTCAAAGCCTCCTTTTTGCTGAATTGTAAAAGGTTCAGATGTGAGATAACCTTGCTGAATTACATTTTTATCTAATAAAAATGGAGCTACACTAAAATTATAAGGACGTTTCTGATCGTCTGTATAATTAAACTTACTTTTTAGGAATTGCCAATAGCCTTTTTCAGATAAAGATGAGGTAAAAATTGCCTTGCCTTTTAATTGTTCTAAAGAGTCATTTCCCATCCCTGGATGAGCAATTAATACTTGAGGATCTTTTTGGAAAATAGCTGCGACTGTAATAGTAGGAATTTTGGCTTCTACAGAACTAATTGCACTCAGACTAGAGCCCATGTAAAAGTCTATTGCACCTCCTACTAATAGCTGAGTTCCATTGACTTGAGCATTTCCCATTCTGATAGTAACCTCTAAACCATAATTTTCATAAATTCCTGTAGCAATTGCTTGATAAAAACCTCCATGTTCGGCTTGAGCATACCAGTTTGTTCCATAAGTAACTTTGTCAATATTTTTGTCGTTTTTAGCTACTGAATTGGATTTATTAGTATTAGTACAACTTGTTAATATGCCATTACCAACAGCTAGGCTAGTATAGTAAATAAATTTACGGCGACTAATATAATTCATATTTTTTACTAGGTTTATTTAATATAGTAAACATTCAAGTATTAACTATCAGCTATAAGTAACAAAACTCTCTTTTTTACCTGCTTTGTTTTCAGTTAATAATTTTTAGTTATAATTAACTTAATTAATAAGCATTCAGGCATTAGCTATAGCGCGAAGAGTTATAATACTCCATTTTTTTCAGTTATCAGTCAACAGTCAACAGTTTTCAGTATCTGATAGCTAAAGACTTACGACTAATGTTGATTTAAATACTAATAGTTAGATTTATATTATACTACCATATAAATCATAATTTTCCTGGGACTGAATGTGTAGTAGGATTACAAAATATGCGGTTTCGGGAATTAATGGCTGATGTTTTTCATTGCTTAGGCATGAGTAATATTGAGGGTTTAGTGTCGATGAGTGATATCAAATATAGCCCTATTATTAACTCTGGTATTAAAATAGTGGAGCGAGTGCCTATTCGTGATCAGTTGGTGCCAGAAGATGTCCCAGTAGAAATTGCGGCCAAGAAAGCGACAGCTTATTATACAAATAAAGAAGTTCCAGATGAGAATATTTTTTAACCATTAAAGGGAGAAACTTAGCTGATTAAAATATGAAAGATTCATCTATCAAAGAGTCAAAAGAGTCAAAAGAGTCAAAAGATTCAAAAGATTCAAAAGATTCATCTATCAAAGAGTCATTTAAGAGTCATTTTAAAGAGTCATTTATCCAAGCTGCTGGAAGGCATTTATATGATGCAGAAATTATGCTAGCTCAACATCGTTGGGATAATGCAGTTTACTTGGCAGGCTATGTGGTAGAATGTACTCTTAAAGTTATAGTAGAGCAATATATTAACAATAAAGCTTGTCAAAAATTCGGTCACAATTTAAGACAACTTCAAGGTAAAGGCATTGGAAGATTACGGATAATTTATCCTATTCTTGATGCTCAACTGTCAATTTCCCGGATAAAAGGGACAGTTTTAGCTGAATATCATCCAGAGCGACGTTATTTTCAGTCTGGTTGGTGCAAGGAATTCAAGGCAAAAGAAGCAGTTAAACGAGCAGCAGAAATCTATAACGAAATTATTCCCAAACTAATTTTGGATGGTAGGATATCTAGTGAGGAGCTTTAAATGACTAATATTACTTTCAGTGAAACATTTGACAAAGTGCAAGAATGCTTTGAAGAATCTTCTATAAAAGACCAACTAGAATCAATAACTATAATTCGCGATGTGCAGGGAAAGATTAGACTTTTCCTGGAACCTCTAGAAAACAAAAATCTTGAAGATATTATTCTAAATCACTTAGAAGAACGCCTTGAGAATAAACTCGTTTCCTACTACGGCCACGATATTTGGCTACCACAAGGAGAAAAAGATGGTTATAAAAATTTGATAGATGTGATCCGCTCGGAAAGAGTTTCCGCTGAATGGGATGATGAAAGTCAACCTCGTTGGTATGTGTTAGAGCGTCATGTTGCTAAACAAGCATGGACAAATAAAAAAGAAACTGAGCCTCCTTGGCCTCAGAAAGTAGTAGATCAAGGTCATAAACCAGCAATAGTTTCGTTTTTTTCCTTCAAAGGTGGAGTTGGTCGCACAACAACATTAGTTGCAACAGCTCTGACATTAGCTCGTCACGGTCATCAAGTAGCTGTAGTCGATTTAGATTTAGAATCTCCTGGTATATTCACTTTTTTCTTCCCAGATCGAGAGAAGAGTCTTCCAGGGATAATTGATTATTTGTTAGAGAAAAATATCCAAGGTAAGAATTGGGAACTTAAGGATCATTTAGAATCATTCAAGGATGAAAATTTATTAGGAGATGAAGACAGAATTTTACCTATACTGAGTGCAGGAAATGTGGATAATAACTATCTGGAAAAGTTGGCAAGACTTGATTGCCAGAATTTGCTCAATGTCAATAACCCACTGGAAAAAACTTGGTCTGATATGTTCAAAGAACTGAATGAAGCAGCGTCTGATAAGTTCAAAGAACTGAATGAAGCAGCAGGGAAACTAGATTTTATTTTACTTGATACCAGAACAGGTTTTCACGATCTTGGAGGATTAGCGATCGCTGAATTCTCCCATGCAGCAGTCATTTTTGGCACTCAATCTCGTCAAAGTTGGGCAGGACTAACTCAAGTTATTCGTCGTCTAGCAAAACCTTTAGCTCCCGAAGCTTTGCCACTGTTACTCATCCATGCTCTAGCTCCAGGAATAGGTGTACCAGGAAGAGAGCAGGAGCTGAGAAAATTTCGAGAGGACGCTTATAGTGTTTTTCAAGATCATTACTATAGCTCTAGCGAAGATGTTCCTAACTCCAATGGTCAAGAAGATCGTTTTTACCCAATAGTTATAGACTGGCAAAGTGAATTGCGTAGAGAAATAAATTTATTTGAATATTCTGCTGTTGAAGAAGATAGTTCTTTGTTAAATATTATTGATATTTTAACAGGTAAACCTTATCAACGACTGGCAGAAAGACTGTGCCGTCTTTTTAACCGTAAATTGAACCTGAAAAATTAGGTAGGAAAATGACTAACTTTGATAAAAAAAAGCTATTAGAAATTATGGCTAATGTTACACCAGGAAAAGGTATAGCTGAACATGAAAGTGATAATGAAAATTTATTTCTAAAAAACTTTTTACCTGTAGATCGCTACCGTAAGACATTGGACACTGATACATTTTTAATATTAGGTGGCAGAGGTGTTGGTAAAACAGAATTTTTTCGTTTACTAGGAAGTCCTAATGGTCGCAAAGCCTTAGTAAAAAACTTAACAATTAAACGCTTACCCCCTTTAGAAAAAACAATTTGGATTGCTGGATATGGTCGTACTAAGACTAGGGAAAAAAAATTTCCTACACCAGATGTAACAGAAAACTACATGAAAGACAAGGATAGAAGTGATTGGCGTATTTTTTGGATCGGATTGGTATTAGGAGTAATATTTCAACAAGAAAAAGAATTATCAAATCACAATTGGGCTCAGGAAATACCAGAGGACATTCGTGGTTGTTTAACTAACAAATTATCATTACTTTCCGGCTGGTTTCCAGATGCTCGCCAGAACTTTGAAAGTATCAACTATGCTTTAGATAAATTAGATGAAGAATTATTGGCAGACGATCGCTGGTTATTTATCACTTATGATGAACTAGATCGAATTGTTCCTTCTTATTTAAAACTGCGGGCTCCCATCGCCGAACTATTAGCATTTTGGCTAGATAGATGGCGTCGTTGGGAACGAATTAGACCCAAAATATTTCTACGCACAGACTTATTTCAACACGATTTTTTAGGATTTCCAGATGCTTCTAAACTCAGGGGACATCAAATTACTTTAGAGTGGAAAACTCCATTGTTATATCAGTTATTGGTAAAGCGTTTAGCTAACTCTGGAGAAGAAATGAATGATTATTTAAAAATAGTTCCTGATTTAATTCCTTCAACTTTAAAAAGAGATAACATCCTAGGTATATTACCTACATCAGATGAATCTCGTTTTGAATTATTAATGGAAAAAATAGTTGGGGTATTTATGGGAGAAAATCCTCGCAAAGGCTACACTTATAACTGGATTTCTAATCACCTTCAAGATGCAAAACGTAGCATTTCTCCTCGTTCTTTTTTAAGGTTATTCTCCTTGGCTGCAGAGCGTAGATTAGAAAAATTTGACGAAAAAGAATTGCCCGAAAATCGCTTATTAGAACCTTCTGATTTACAAGGAGCTTTAATGGATACCTCTCAAGATCGAATCAAAGAACTTACAGAGGAAGAATATCCCTGGTTAGAAGCTTTAAGAAAAGAACTTAAAGATTTAACACTTCTAACTGAAGAAGAAAAATTTCTCAACTTACTAGAAAACACAAAATGGAACCAAGAACCACCTTCATTAAAGCCCCAAGAAATTTTACAATACTTAGAACAATTAGGTATTGTTGAAATTCGCTTAGATCGGAGAATTAATATCCCCGATATTTATCGATATGGTTTTGAAGTTAAACGCAAGGGTGGAATTAAACGTTCAAGATAAAACAATTAAAATCAAGGAATTATTTGTCATTAATATTGATTTTGAATTCCTTGAGTTCCACTTATAAATTTATTATCATATCCAATATTTGCTTATCCTAAATCAAATAATCTTTAATTATTATGTCAGCAACATTTGAACAAGTATTTGTACATCCAAGTCAATTTCCGGACCAAGTTTATCAAGATTATTTAGTTAGTTTCTCGGGGAAAAAAATTAATCATAAGTTTCATTATGATAGTGTTAAGCAAAGTCAAAAATGGTTAAAAATTCATCAAGAATATTCCCCTTCTCAAAATGATAGAAATTGTGTTGATACTTATAAAAAATGTTTCCAAAAAACAGCAGAAACTCTAGATAAATTTTCCAGTTTACAGTTAATTGGATTAGGTTCTGGTGGTGGAACTAAAGATAGTTTGTTATTGTCCTACTTATCTAATAAACGACGAGAATTAACTTATTATCCTCTAGATGTTAGTTTATCTCTAGCAATAATTTCTGCTCAAAAAGCTAGGAGTTCTTTTCCTGAATTATCTGTACAACCAATTGTTTGTGATTTACTTCATAGTGATAATTTAATGCTTCAGATTCAGAAAAGAAGTGAGCAGGAAAGGAGAATTATTACATTTTTTGGCATGATTCCTAATTTTCATCCCCAGGAAATTTTCCCAATTTTAAACAATTTTTTGGTTGAGGGAGATTTATTGCTATTAAGTGCAAATTTAGCACCTGGTTCTGACTATGTTCAAGGTATTGAAAAAATAATGGCGCAATATAATAATAACTTGACTAAAGATTGGCTAACTACTGTATTGGAAGATGTGGGAGTTAACCGGGAAAATGGGAGCATTAAATTTAGGATTAAAGATGATGAGGAAAAACCTGATTTAAAAAGAGTTAATGCTGATTTTGAATTAAATAATGATGTGACTTTTAAATTGGATAATCAATTGATAGAATGGAAAAGCGGAGATAAAATTGGGTTATTTTTTTCCTACCGTTATACTACTGCAAAACTCCAAGAAATCCTCAGTAGTTATGGGATAAATATGTTGAATTATTGGGAATCTGCTAATCAAGAAGAAGGAGTTTATCTCTGCCAAAAAAGTATATAGGGTTTGCTGAAAAAACATTTTTAAGGAGTATTGAAAAAAGGTATTCACCCCTAACTATAACCAACCTACCCCTAACCCCTCCCAGGAGGAAAAATAGGGGAGTAGGTATGGAATTTTTATGCAGCATCAATACATAATAGTGAGTAGGTAGTCGAATATATTTGTCCCTTGATTTTTCTGCTATGGTCAGCCCAAAACTCTAAAATGTATAAGGATTTTTCACTGAAAGCCGGGTACTTTTTTCGACCCTAAAAAACAGTAACTAATATCAGTTAATATTTTAATATTTACAGGACTTATTCACGCAGATGAAAATATACATGATCTGTAGAAGTTAACGGCTGTTAAACCCTACTAGATATAGCGCTTGGTCCGTAAGTCCTGATTTAATCAGCCAGCCCTAATTAATAAGGTAGTAGAATAGGGAGTAAACAAAAAATATTTACCCTGTAATCTGGAATATGCTTGATTTAATTTTGGGAATATACTTTTTTGTTTTCCTGTCTCTATTTCCTACTCTTTAAATTCACAGTAATCGAATATTTTTTGATTAGGAGTTACCTAGAAGTATGGTTATAATGCAAAATTTTGTGACTTGAAAAATCAAGATAATAAACCCAGTTTCTTGTTTGAGTGTATAAGTTATTTTTGTTTAAAAATCCCTAAATGATTAAGAATATTTACCTGATTCAGTCAAAACCAAATTAAGTTTTTCTTGATGTTGAATTGGAATATTTTGAGGAGTAGATATTTTTAGTAGAGATTTATCAAATTCGACTTCAGGTATCTCGGCCAGAATACCCAAAGATTCGCCATTTTTGAGACGTTGTTTTCGGCATTTAACTAAAGCCATCAAAGTCTCACGTTTTTCACCAACACACTCAAATGGTTTCTCATAATTTGGGTCAAATAAACGTTTCCAAATATCCTCAATTTTTTTTTAAGCTAAATAAGTCTTTTCCTACTACCTGGGAGGCAAAATGATAATCTGTTACGGCTTCAATTAAAGCATAAGAAAAAGCACATTTTGCGCATTGACAACACCATCGCACATCTTCTTCAGACCACTGTGCTTCATTACAACAAGTAAGGTCATTCAGGATATTTTTATTTCACAAAAATAGCTGATGAACTACACCTATATAATAAACTAATTCGCAAATACTAACATAACTGAAGGGTAAACCTTTGCGCTTTAAAAAAATATTAAAACGTTCGATATAGGCAGCTCCTTTAGCACTTTGATGGTTAACTTCTCGCCCTTGGTATGTGGCATTAGATTCATTATAACTCTGATCATTTGCTAAGACAAGAAACCAATGAAAGTAATAAAATACTTACTTAAAGCTGATTATCTTTTTCGTGTCAGACTTTTAATTCTTTTTGGAGACTAATTTTTCCTTCTAGTGTCTAATTGTATAAATTACGGTAGTTTTTCTCCACAGTAGACCACTATAGGGACGCCCTTATGCAACCTACCTATATGCAATTTCTCTACAAGGTTTTGGTTATGGCGATGTAGTTCATCAATTTGAAAAGCGCTGTCTAAAAATAATATTACTAACTTTTGTCACTAGACACTAGCTGATAGCTGATAGCTGAATGCTTACAGAAAGAAATAATTCACAAGTTAAAAATCAGGAGCAATAACTTTAAAAAAGTTCGGTTCAAATTAACTCTTATAAAAAGTTTGAATCCAATTTATGATGACTATTTAATAAACAAAAAAATATAGTATTTTTTTTATCCTAGCTACTAATTACTGACTCTTTATTCTAAGAAATCAAAAAATTAATTTTACCTTTTGAATAAATACATTGACTGGTACAAGTTTCATCAATTCTAACTGCTACAAGCCCAGGAATTTTATTTTCTAATTGTTCGTAAATCCATTTAGCTATGGCTTCGCTGCTTGGGTTAGCTAAACCTGTAGTTTCGTTTAAATGGTAATGGTCTAAATAATTATCCAGTAGTGGTTGGAGATATTTTTTAATATCTCCATAATCCATAATCATACCTTTTTTAGCTCCAGAAGTTATCAACTTATTACCAGAAACATAAATAACACCACGCCAAGAATGACCATGTAATCTTGCACATTTCCCATCATGATTAGGTAGTTGATGAGAAGCTTCAAACCTAAACTCTTTACCTATTACCCAAGTTTCTGAGTCAGATTCATTTTTTATAGTTTGATCTTTTTCATCTTTTTTTTTTCATTTAACACCTCAGCTATCAGTTATAAGTAAAACTAAAAGGTAACGAATTAAGAAGACTATCAGGAAGAAATAAAATTGAAGCATATCTATTATTACATACCTCAACTTTTGGGAACTCTCTACTCAAATTTAAGTTTTTTATTCCTTCTTCCTTGCTACTAACTTTAACCCTATTTTCTACTACTATTTTGTATAATACCAATTTCATCAACTTAAAACTTAACTTCCAAAAGTAGTCTATCAAGCTTGAAAGATAAGATATCAAGTTATATGTTCTTAACTTGAGGAAATTGGTGATAAGTTCCATCAGGGCATAAACAACTAGAATAATACCACTAAAATAGTGCATTACAACATATTTATAAATACCTTTGACAGCCTAAATTAAACCGTCTAAGGCACTCTACTAGACTAACACAACTAAAATTGCTGCAATAGAGGTTAGTTAGGCTGAGGGACGAAATCTAACCAAAAGAGGAGAACAGGTTTGTTAGGATTCACTTTATTCTACAAAGGCCTACATTTTTGTTTTGGGGATGTTAGTACACCACTAGAAATTCCCCCTACTTCCTTATTTTTGAAATAATCCCAAAGTATCTAAAACAGCTCTAATTTTAGGAACTTCATGAGTTCTAAATAAGTCAGTTTTTCCCAGTGCAGCCAAGACACAAAAAAAAGGTTCAGCACTTCTAACTTCTTCTCCAAAACATTCAAAAGCATGGGGAAGTGCATGACATACTGGAAAACCTAATTTCCTCAATCTAAAAGTATTTAAAAAAGTTTTCATCTGATAACCAATTCGTAAAGAACTATCCTGAAGATTTTTATAATAAAATCCTAAACCAGGGTCAATAAATATTTTTCTCACACCATACTTAGTTGCCGTTTCTATTTCTTGAGCAAAATATTCATACATTAAATTTGTGGGGTCATCTCCAAAATCAAAATCACCTACTTCTCTAACATTTTTTCCCTGAACATAACAGATAATTACCCCCGCATTAAATTCAGATACAGTCTGATAAATTTCTGCACTTTTTTCGGGTCCAGTTAAATTAATTATATTAGCTCCTGCTTTTAAACATTCCGTGGCAACTTCTGGATAATATGTTTCTATAGAAGTTAAAACACCTTCTTGATGAAGGGCTTTCAGAACTGGCAAAATTTGACTTTTTTGCCTAATATCTTCTACTCTTTCCGCCTTTTCTAAAGTTGATTCTGCTCCAATATCTACTACATCTGCACCTTGAGACTTCAAAACTATTCCTCTACGAATGGCTGTTTCTGCACTCAAACAGACACTTTCTCTATACCAAGAATCATTAGAAAGATTTATTACTCCTAAAATAGCTTTCTCAGTATTAAAGTTAAACTGCTTATTACCAATAGAAAATTCTTCTACTTTGGCTTTTATAGAATCTTGGTTTTGTTCATGGATTGTATATAAATCTTCAAGATTCAGCATATCATTTATCCGTTATCAGTTATTAGTTATTAATTAGCTTTGGTGGGGGAGGAAGTACGTTTTTCATGTGCCGTAGGGAAGCAGTACCTATAGTTTCATCCGGAGGCAAAAAAACCAGAAATTTTCTTTCTTATCTCCCTTAAATAAAAGTGCTTAAGACCTTATTTATTAGTCAGAGGCTGACTAACCTAAATAAGTTAAATTTTTTCCTACTATCCATTTGATTACAGCTATTTTTTTGAATCTAAAATTCCCAAAAATTGCCAGATATATGTCATATCATATCCGGATCATCAATCATAAAAAAAACTTCTCCCATAAGTGCTTTTTCTTCCCTTCTAGCTTCTATCTTTTGCCTTTGATATTCCCTATTTCCTGTCTATAAATTCCAACCACCAGATACTTCTATAATTTGTCCTGTAATATAATCAGAATTAGGATTAATAAAAAACCAAACTGCATGATTAATTTCTCGCAAAGTTGCTGGACGTTTAGCAGGTAACTTAGGAATCATTTCTTCTAGGTCAAAAGAATTCTCAGCTATTCCAGGAGATACTACATTAACAGTAATTTTGTCTTTAATCAGCTCTTGAGCCAGAGACTTACTATAGATGATAATCCCTGTTTTGGCAATTACATAAGCCGTATTTGTCTTTCGTGCTACCACATTTTGAGCATGAGCGCAAGCAAAATTAACTATTCGTGCCCCATTAGCTGCTTTCAGATGGGGGAGTGCTGCTGTAGTAACATAGAAATTGGAATTGAGGTTAGAGTCAATAACTTCCTGCCACTCTGCTATGGATATTTTGCTAGTAGGTCTTCCTAAAAAGTTGCCCACATTATTGACTACTACTGATAAACCTCCAAGTTTTTCTGCTGCATTTTCTACTAAACATTGAGCTGACTCTGGCCTAGTCACATCTGCTTGTAGAGCAATAGATTTGACTCCGTAGGTAGCTGCTTCTTGACTTGCTTGGTTAGCTGCCTCGGCATTCCGGTTATAGTGAAATGCTACATCAAATCCTTTCTCAGCTAAGTCAAGAGCGATCGCCCTACCTATTCCCACTCCTGAACCTGTCACAAGTGCTTTTTTTAGCATTGTCTTGAATATTAAGTTCTATCTAAACTATCACAAGCAACTCAGAGTTTCTAAAAGAGCTTTAACTTTAGCAACTTCATGAGTTCTAATCATATCATTTTTTCCTAGTGCTGCAAACACTGCCGTGAACACTTGAGCACTTCTAAACTCTTCTCCAAAAATTTCTAAAGCTGTAGGTATTTGATTAAAAACAGGAAAGCCTAATTTTCTAAGCCGAAAAGCATTTAAAAGAGTTTCAATTTGATATCTCATTCTATTTGATACATTTTTGTGTTGGTAGTAAAAATTTGTGTATCCTACACCTACTGCTGGATCAATAAAAATCTTTTTCACTCCTATTTTCGTTGCTATTTCTATCTCTTTTTCAAAATAATTGTATAGTACATCTATCATATCTCTACCTGAAGTAAAGTCAAATTCCCCTACATCTCTAGCGTGTTTTCCTTCTACATAACAAATAATAATTGCTGCATCAAAGTCAGCTACAGCTTGATACATTTCTTCACTATGCTCAGTTCCCAGAAAGTTGATGACATTTGCACCTGCTTTTAAGCATTCTCTGGCAACTTCTGGATAATAAGTTTCCACTGAAGTTAACACACCTTCTTGACTGAAAGTTTTCAGAATAGGCAAAAGTTGACTTGTTTGTTTCAACTCGTCTACCCTAGCTGCAGTTTTCACAGTAGACTCAGTGCCAATATCTATAATATCCGCACCTTGAAGTGTTAATACTTTTCCACGGCGAATTGCTTGTTCTGGAGTGTAAGAAATAGTTTGCTTATACCAAGAATCTTGAGAAAGATTAATGATTCCTAAAATAGATGTTTGAGAATTAAAATTAAATTTTTTATTCCCAATACTGAACTCTTCTATTTGGGTATTGTAGTCATCTTTATATTTGTCATAAATTTCGTAGATTTCTGCGAGAGTAAGCATTTTTGAACTCCTTTATTTAATCAATAACAATTTTCAGTCGGCTAAAATTCCCAATCTTTGTCAAGGAAAATAGCTAAGTATTGCTACAACCTGTAACCCCCTGCTACTTCCAGAACTTGCCCAGTAATGTAATCTGACTCAGGACTGACAAAAAAAGCAACTGCATGAGTTACTTCTTTCAAAGTTGCAGGTCGCTTAGTTGGGAGCAGAGGAATAGTTTCCTCCAGACCAATAGTATTTTCTGCTGCTCCTGGGGCAACTACATTTACTGTAATTTTATCCTTAACTAATTCTTGAGCTAGGGACTTACTATAGATGATTATACCAGTTTTGGCAATTCTATAGGCTGTTTGTTGGTCATCTGCTTTTAGATGTTGGGCACTTGCGAAACTGAAGTTGACAATACGTCCCCAACCTGCTGCCTTGAGGTAAGGAATTGTTGTTTGAGTGACATAGAAAGTGGAATTTAAATTTGAATCAAGCATTTCATCCCATTCTTCTATGGATATTTGACTAGTTGTTTTTTCCAGAAAGTTTCCCACATTATTAACTACAACAGATAACCCTCCGAGTTTTTCGGCTGCATTTTCTACTAAAGATTTAGCTTGCTCTGGTTTAGTAACATCTGCTTGTAGAGCAATAGACTTGACTCCGTAGGTAGCTGCTTCTTGACTTCCTTGGTTGGCTGCTTCTGCACTTCGGTTATAGTGAAATGCTACATCAAATCCTTTCCTAGCTAAGTCGAGAGCGATCGCCCTACCTATTCCAACTGCTGAACCCGTTACAAGTGCTTTTTTAATCATTGTCTTTGAGAATTAAATTTAATCATCACAGAACTTACACACAAACTTTTTAACTTCTGTTGTTAGCCCCTACAAAAAACATAACTTATACATTTTAGCGTAAGTCCTGCATCAGTTAAAATTATTTGTCTACTTCTTGCATTAGTTAAGATTCATTAAATTTATTAAAATAAACTACCTAGAATCTTTTCAGAATTGAATTCCAATTTTTTGAGCCATTATAACCATACATATCTAAATATATAGAAGCCATTTGGGATCTTTCTGAAAGACTATAATGGATAGAAAATGCCATATTCTAGTAGCTTGACAGATGAGGAGTGGGTTATAATTGAACCCCTGTTACCCAAAAAGAAAAGAACTTTTCCCCCCAAATGGACTAAAAGAGAAATATTGGATGGTGTTCTCTACCAACTTAAGAATGGTTGTAACTGGTGTGATTTACCCAAGGATTTACCTCCTTATTCGACGGTATTTTGGCACTACAAACAATGGCGTATTGGAAGGGGTAATTGAGAAGATTAGAGATGTTTTACATGGACAACTGCGTCAAAAGGTAAAAAAAAAAGCGCTCCGGGACAACTTTAATCATC